>ERZ1292640.787-Hain-H43-02um-R1-787-length-26346-cov-5_pt1 | contig 26346 bp, 38 predicted proteins | sample MGYA00564404_ERZ1292640 | MGnify/ENA primary metagenome ERZ1292640 (study PRJEB36523, sample SAMEA6512636) | groundwater metagenome | collected 2019-01-08 | study: AquaDiva: Metagenomics assemblies of 32 groundwater samples | reverse complement strand
CATCCACATCAATCGTCACAAACCTCCCGTTTGCACGAACGGGAAACCCTGCCCGCTTGGCAAAGGCTATGGTTCGTTTCTGACCGTCGGTCATCATGAGTTGTACTCGCGCCTTGCGGACGGCTTGCGCCAGACCCTCCGGCGTATCTTCGGCCACAATCTTTCCGTGATTAATAAACAATACCCGGTCGCATATTTCCTCTACTTCCGCCATGTTGTGGGAGGTAATGATGATACTGACCCCACGATTTTTCGCATCAAGGATATGCTGTCTCACGGTCACGGATATATCCGGATCCAAACTTGCCGTGGGCTCATCGAGAAGCAAAATCTCGGGAGAACTGACAAACGCCTTACACATCTGCGCGCGGGTTTTTTGGCCTGCGGAGAGCTTTTGATATTCTTGCCCAAGAATCGACTCTATTCCCATAGAATGTGCCCACGAGATTATGACTTGTCTGGGGTTTTTTACCTGATAGAGCATCGCCATGATGAGCAAATTTTCCATAATCGTCATTCTGGGTACCATATCCATATACGCGGATGCAATATTTACCCGTTGTAAAATCTTTTCCCGATCCTCGGCATACCGCATACCGAACATGTTCAATTCACCCGACGTCGGGGTAATGAGATCAAGAAGCATGAATAGCGTTGTAGTTTTTCCGGCGCCATTGGGACCTAAAATACCCAATACTTCGCCTTCCTTCAGGGAAAAGGAAATGTGGTCAACAGCGGTAAATCCACCGAAGGTCTTCGTTAGCCCCCGCGCGGAAAGCACGATAGTGTCCATAATAAATACTCCTTACAAGTGTACCTAAACGGAAAATCCCTGTCGCAGCAGACGATGAAGATATTTCTGAGGTTTATTCAACTATAGCACGTTGCTCATGAATTGTAAACACCTACGGGGACTTGCGGCCGGCCCGAACGCGGTCAATTTTGGTGAGGTATTTTTTACGAAGTCTCAGGTTCTGAGGGGTGATTTCCAAGAGTTCATCTTCTTCGATAAAGTCGAGACACTGCTCGAGCGTCAACACGATCGGCGGATCCAGTTGAATTGCGATATCAGCGTTTGCCGAGTGAATATTGGTGAGCTTCTTGAATTTACACACATTGATATCGATATCTTCCTGCCGGTTATTTATTCCTATAATCATCCCTTCATAGACTGACACCCCGGGGCCGATAAGTGCTTTTCCCCGATCCTGTACGGTCGTAAGTGCGTATCCCGAAGACTTACCGCTTACTATCGAAACGAGGACACCATTACGAATCTGCGGTACGATAGCTCCCATGGGAAAATATCCCAAAATTTGTGTTGCAAAAATGCCATTTCCCCGGGTTTTGGTAAGAATGTCTCCCCGGAAACCCAACAGATTTCTACTTGAGACTTTATAAACCATTCTGGTCGTACCCCGGTCGTTCGTATGGGTATCGATAAGCTCTGCACGGCGCTTACCGATATCTTCGGTAATTACCCCGACAAATGATTGATCAATTTCTATCGTAAGTTCCTCATACGGCTCACTCATAACGCCACCCGCGTCCTTCACAATCACTTCCGGTTTACCCACCTGCATCTCGTACCCTTCCCGACGCATAGTTTCTAGTAGTATCGCCAGATGAAGTTCTCCCCGCCCTGCAATAGTAAAACTGCTGCCACCGGCATTTTCTTCAATCTTTAACCCTATATTTGTCTGTTTTTCGCGTTTTAGCCGTTCATATATTTGCCGGGCCGTACAAAACTTTCCTTCTCTTCCCGCCATTGGCGACGTATTGGCTGATACGACGATTTTAAGGGTCGGCTCTTCGAGATGAATCATGGGGTACCCGATCGGATCAACAGGGTCAGTCAACGTCTGGCCTATGGCAACACCCGGTACTCCGGTTACTGCGATGATATCTCCCATCGCGCCTTCAGGTACTGATACGCGCTCTAGGCCAACGCTTGTCCAAACTTCGTCTATCGTCGATGTCCCTAAATTTTTATCCTCTTCCATGAGTAAGATTGTTTGCTTGGGCTTGATCGTCCCCTGTAAAATTTTCCCGATCGCAAACAGTCCTTTATGGGAGTCAAAATCGAGCGTAGAAACAAGCATTTTAAACGGTTTCTCCCGGTCTCCACTAGGGGCGGGTATGAACTGAATAATTGCCCGAAATAAGGGGTCGAGCGAGCCTGGTTCGTTGAGGTCTTTGGGATACGACTCCCATGCTTTCCCGTCTCTCCCTACGGCATAGAGAACCGGGAAGGATAAATGATCTTCGTGGCTCGCAAGATGCAAAAACAGTCCTTCAATATCGCGGAGAACCTTGCCCGGACGCGCATCTTTGCGATCAATCTTATTGACGACCACAATAAGTTTCAAATGATGTTCGAGTGCTTTTTTCAAGACAAACTGGGTCTGCGGCAACGGACCTTCCGCAGCATCAACCACAAGAAGTGCTCCGTCTGCCATATTGATAACCCGTTCGACTTCCCCGCTAAAATCCGCATGCCCCGGGGTATCGATAATATTTATCTTTGTTCCGTGATACATAACCGAGGTGTTTTTAGCGAGAATGGTGATACCTTTCTCACGCTCCAAATCGTTTCGGTCAAGAATAGTCGTTTGGGTCATTTCCGCCTGATTATCCCGGAACGTATGGGTTTGCTTGAGCATTCCGTCGACAAGCGTGGTTTTGCCGTGATCGACATGGGCAATAATAGCTATATTCCTTATATCCATAAAAATTGACCCGCACGGCAAATCCATGCGGGCACCAACGAGTAGTATAACACGCCTTAGCTTCGAACGCTACTTCTTCGCGCTATTATCTGCTAGAATACGTATATGGAGATGGGAGATCAGGAAATAGCGACTCTGGCCGGCGGATGTTTTTGGTGTACGGAGGCAGTCTTCAAACGGATTAAAGGAGTTACGTCAGTCACCTCCGGTTATTCGGGAGGAACCAGACCACATCCCACATATCAAGAGGTTTGTGGCGGTAATAGCGGCCACGCAGAAGCTATCCAAATTATCTTTGATCCGGCAGTAATTTCTTACGAAACACTACTCGAGATATTTTTCCACCTCCACGACCCCGTAAATCTCAATCGCCAAGGGAGCGACGTCGGCACCCAGTATCGATCGGCCATTTTTTACCACTCCGAAGCACAAAAAAAGGATGCCATTGTACTCAAAGAAAAACTCGTTAATGACGGCACGTATAAAACAATTGTGACGGAGATAGCGCCATTCACCATTTTTTATCCCGCGGAAGACTACCATCAAAATTTTTACGAAAAAAATTCTTACCAACCGTACTGTCAGTACATCATCGATCCTAAAATTCAAAAACTGATAAAAGAATTTGCCGATGAAGTAAAGGAAGAATATAAGACACGTTAATGCACTATGTTTTTGGCTTCTCCTGGCGGCCTTTTATTTTTTCGAGCGAATACATGATCCGGTCGTGAAGATTAATGTTCTTAATCCTGGCAAACTTTAAGATAGAAACGAGGATATCCCCGAGTTCCTGCTGGTACGTCTCGTCCATTTGGGCTGCGATATTTGTTTTTTTTCTTCCGTGTTCCGCTAGATACGCGCGGGCCATCTCCCCTATTTCCTCGACAAGCGAGAGAATGAGCATAGACCCATACTCTTTTGAGTCACGTGATCCTTTGTCTGCATCACTCAGGATATTGAAATACTCCCGGAACGGAGACTTTTGATACGTGGTTTTTCCAGCTTTCGTCATGTGGATAAAATTATACCACGACGAGCAGGATTCTTCTGACTGTGCTATAATGGGTACTGTGCATAAACCATTTTATGCAAGCGGATTCCTCTATCATTTAAAGACACAGCAAATTCTCTTGCAACAATCGAACATTGGTGATTCCTCTCTGACTAGCTGGAGTATGTTTGGCGGGGTAAGCCACGAGGGAGAAGACGAACTATCTGCATTCCAGCGGATCATGCAGGAACAAGTCAACCTTCATCTTGTCACAAAGCACCTTTTTCCGGTTTACGACTACTTTCACAATACACTCAACAAAATTCATTTCGTCATGTATGCAGAGGTACAAAAATTACATGCATTTCCACTTCTCAATGCTGATTCATTTTCATGGTTTACTTTTAAACAAACCACAAAACTTGACTTCTCCCCACAAACAAAGCAAGACATTATCATTTCTGAGCGGGTCATAAAAGCTCAAGCCAGAAGCCTCGAGCCCGCCGTGCTTATCTCTCCCCTAAAGCAGTACGCAGGTCTGTATCATTAGAAAATGGAACACGTAGTTCTTCCTCTCACCATGCTGTTCGTCTGCCTCTTTAGTCCAAAACTCGGACAATCAGAGATAGAAAAGGATATCACCGAACTCTGGAATCTTGTCAAATCTATGGGAGATACAGTGGTCGTCGATTGTATCGTCCAAAAAGGCCTGCCGTATCCCGCCACATATATCGGTCCGGGTAAAGCCAGGGAAGCGACCGACTATCTGATAAATCACAGCGTAGACGTGATCACCGTCAATGGAATTCTCACGCCCAACCAAAAATTTAGTCTGACAAAAATGTTCTGGGACATAAACCCGAAGATTGAAGTCTGGGACAGGGTAGATCTCATATTGGCAATATTTTCCCGCCATGCGCATACGACAGAGGCCAAACTTCAAATTTCTCTTGCACGGATGCGTCATATGGGGCCGCGTATATTCGGTATGGGGATGGTCTTATCGCGTCAAGCAGGCGGCATCGGCACGAGAGGGATCGGCGAAACCAATACGGAACTCATGAAACGCCATTGGAAACGGGAAATGAAACGCGTCACGGATGCGATTTTGCACCTCACGGATATACGACGCAAACAGATAGAAAACAGACAGAATATGGGGCTCCAAACCGTTTCACTCGTGGGCTATACCAACGCAGGTAAGACAACACTCTTTAACCTCCTGACGCACAAGAAAAATCTCGTGGAAAACACATTATTCGCAACCCTGGACAGCGCGGTGGGAAAAATTTATATCCCTCAACTGGCAAGAGTTGTTGTCGTGTCTGATACTATCGGATTTATTAAAGATCTTCCGCCGGAACTTATCGAAGCGTTTAACTCTACGCTTCTTGAGTCGATAAGTGCCGACGTTGTGCTTCATGTCATCGATGCGTCTGATCCCGACATGTTTGAAAAAATAGATGTAGTAGAAGGGATCCTGAAAGAGCTCAAAATACTTCCGGAAAAAGTCGTGCTCGTCTTCAATAAAATTGACGCAGCTCCTGCTTTGGATAGAGAGAAAATCATCAAGCGTACCGTCCCCTACCCATACGTTTTTCTCTCGGCCATTACAGAGGAAGGGGTGGACGCACTTCTTGCCACAATTCTCCCAAAATTGAAAACCTCTACAGGATTATCTCCTGATGTAATATAGGACGGGTCACATCGGTGATACCTAGCTCCCCGGAAATCTTTTTTGCAAGTGCTGCACGCGGACCATCATCCCCATGAGTGAGAATAATTTTTTTTACATTTTTTATGGGGGTAAGCCAACGCATAAGCTGCCCCTGATCTGCATGAGAGCTCATCGTTTGACTATCATGTACGGTTGCCGAAACGTTCACTATTTGTCTATCAATCGTCACCTCCTTCCGCCCTTCCAGAAGTTCTCTGCCCATTGTTCCCTCCCCCTGATACCCCACAATGAGTAACCGTGTCGACGGACTGGGTAAATAATGCACTGCGTGTCCGAGTATCCTCCCCCCGGTCATCATGCCGCTGCCTGCGATAATTACTTTTGGTCCCACTACAGCATGAATCGCGTTACTCTCCTTGTGTTTCCCAACGACGGTAAGACCCGGAAAATCAAACACACTTCCGCGCTTTAGATCGTTTTTGACATGCGCATTAAAATCTTGAGGGTAATGTTTATAGATCATTGTCGCTTTCCTCCCCATCGGGCTATCCAGGTATATTGGCGTCTGGGTCAATATTTGTTCGGTCTTTTTCATATGCATAATCATGTGCAGAAGTTCCTGCGTCCTTTCAATCGAAAATGCAGGGATGAGAAGGGTTCCACCTGAGGCCTCAATAGCCTTTATCTCGGCCTGCAATACATCGACCGGATCACCTTCAGGATGTAGTCGGTCACCATATGTTGATTCCATCACCACCGCATCGGCACTATCAATGAGCTCTGTTTCCTCTAGCAAGTCCTCCGGAGAATTCCCCAGATCTCCGCTAAAAACAATTTTTTGGATATCGGAATCAGGATGATTGTCTACAATTTCGACAATTGCAGATCCCAGAATGTGCCCTGCGTCGCGCATGGTGATCGTGAAATCCCCAATATCTCTCGCCTTGCCATAGTCAACAACAACAAACCGGTCAATTATTTTTTGTGCTCCATCTTCGTCATATAGAAATTTTCTGTCGTCCTCTTTGGCTATTTTTGCACTATCCAGGAGTGATAATTCGGTAAGATCCCGCGTAGCCGGAGTCATCCATATCGAACCCGTAAATCCGCCTGACAACAATATCGGGAGTCTGCCGCAATGGTCGAGATGTGCGTGGGTCAAGACTACACCAGCAAGTCTTCTCACGTCACAATCAAATGATTCGTAATTCAATCGATCAATATGATCCGGCCCCTGAAACATTCCGAGGTCAATAAGAATTGATCTCCCTGATCCCGAAGTCAACACGTAGGAAGATCCGGTCACGATCCCTGCAGCACCCAAGAATTTTATCTTCATCCTATAACTGTACCGTATCGCGGCATCAATAATAAAGACCTACAAAGGTAATTATTGTGATAAGAGTATATAATAATCAGGAAATGGCAAAGACCGCAAGCTATTATCACCATTATAAAGGCACGCATTTGTCCCCAACAGAAAAAGTCGAAAAAAGGGTTGTTGAATTACTCTTTCACTCAAACGTGTCAGACGATACGCGTGATAGCTCCATAGTTTTCGAGCTCAAACATTCCAGTGAGTGTGTACAGGTTGCACGGATTCTTGCCCAAAAACGAAGTCTTGATGTTGCTTTAGCCGAAGCTGCCGCCGCTTTACACGATATTTACGTTATCGTCACGGGTTCGTACGGAAATCACGCCAAATTGGGAGCTCCAATGGCAGAAAAAATTCTGAAGGAAACAGGCGGGTTTACAGAGTCCGAAATAAAAACGATTACCGACGCCGTCTACCATCACAGTGAAAAAGAAATTTACTCTGATAACCCTTATATCGAACTCATAAAAGACGCAGACGTGTTTGACTGTTCGTTTTATAAGAATTCGGAAGCGGAATACAGGCGCACTAAAAATCCGGACATATTTATCCATTACGCGAAGCGGGTGAAAAACATACGGAAGGAATTGGGACTGCCGGAGGAGCCGGTATTTCGAACATAATATGCTCGATCCTAACCGTAAACTCTACCGATGGGGACCTATTAGTGCATGTCCTTTATTTTTGTACTACGCCATCGAGCCTGCATTTACTCCACTCAAAAAATTATTTGGTATTACTTACAGCGAGTCATTAATTATTTTCAAACAAGGAAAAGTGGAGTGGTTTCTGGACGATAAAGACCTCGGAGTAGAAAGTAAGAAATTTGCTGATGCCGTCATTATGCACCCAAAAGTTGGAAAGAAATTCAATCGGGTATGGGATGAAAGGACAAATAAACTTGTAGAGCAATTTTCTGTATTAGATGTCACGGATTTTTCTACGATTCTCGATAATAAACTCATTACGTTATTTCAACAATTTTCAAAAGCATATTACAACTGGTTTACGGTAACAATTTCTCTTGAACTGGCTTCGAGTAGTATCGAGCCTCTCATGGGTGGACGACTAAAAACGTATTTTTCAAAAAACAGGGAGAAACAACTCCAAAAAGCTTTTTCCGTACTGACCGCACCGCTGGAGCTCACGTTTTACCGGCGTGAACAGAGAGATATTCTCCATATCCTGCAATTACCCAAAACGAAACAGACACAAGCCTTGCAGTTGCATCAGAAAAAGTATTACTGGATTCTCAATAGCTATGCTCAAGGGGAATCACTCTCAACGTCCTATTTCGAAAACGAATTAGAGAAACTTGCGAACACTGATTGGCAAGCCACATTAGAAGAGATCGACACGTACCCCTCAAAAATCGCGAGGGACAAACAAACACTTCTCTCCACAATGAAGCCGTCAGCCAAAGACGTACAGCTTATTAAAACCGTAGAACAATTGGCGGAACTTATGGACATACGCAAAGAATATAACTTCCGCGCAGAATATTACCTTGAACACTTTGTGCAGGAAATTTCCCGACGTACACGGATACCGACGAAGGATTTGAAGTATCTCTTACCCGAAGAACTTATTGAGGCATTAAGCGGGATTCACTATCAAACAATAATTGCAGATAGAAAACAATGCTTTGTTTTTGTAAGTACAGCAAACAAAATTGAAAACTTTACCGGTCAAAACGCCCAAATGATTGCCGATCAGTTTTCCCATGTAAACCAGATAAACGTGAATGTCATTCACGGAAGGGTAGCATCTACTGGAGATATGTACTATTTTCGGGGAACGGCAAAAATAATCCACACTATAAAAGACATGGGTCAACTCCGGGATGGTGATATTCTGGTAACCCCTATGACAAGCCCGGATTTTGTAATAGGCATGAAAAAAGCAGGTGCAATTATTACCGACGTAGGCGGACTTTTATCGCATGCCGCGATCGTTTCAAGGGAACTACACAAGCCGTGTATCGTGGGTACGGAAATCGCAACAAAAGTGATTCACGATGGCGATATCGTAGAGCTCCATTGTGGAAAAGGAACAATAAGAATAATCAAATACCACAATTAAATAATATGTCCTGGGTCACATACGCGCTCCTGTCAGCATTGTTTGCGGCTTTTACCGCAATTCTTGCCAAAATCGGCATTAAGAACGTTGATTCAAATCTGGCGACCGCCATCCGGACCATTGTGATTGTACTGTTTGCGTGGGGAATTGTGCTCTATCAGGGGACATACAAACAACTAAACTCTATTTCTAAATACTCCCTGATTTTTTTAATTCTTTCCGGCATCGCAACGGGGTTGTCCTGGCTGTTTTATTTCCGGGCGTTGCAGCTCGGTAAAGCGTCCCAGGTCGCTCCCATTGATAAATTAAGCCTCGTCATCACCATAATTCTAGCAGCCATCATCCTCAAAGAAAAAGTCACCGCGAGCATCATCCTCGGGGGCGTCCTCATGGCCATCGGCGCCATCCTCGTCGGGTGGGGAAAATAATTACTAAACTCTACACCCATCTCATCACTTCTTTCGCAAACAATTCGGTAATGCTTGACTCAAAATAGTTTAAGCCCTCAGGAGATAAAATTTCTCTTATCATAATAAGTGGATTCCCTTCTCGTATGGAAGGTAATCTGGAGCGAAACTGCGGCTTTATCAATTCTGGGTAATCTTTTAATATATCCATGAGAGCGCTCCATATTGGAATTGCTGTGCGAAACAAAATATTTTCTTGCGATTTCGTATCGACTATTGCCTTCACTTCCTTTTCTTGTGCTTCCTCAAAAATTTTGATGTTTCTTAGAACAGTCAAAAGATCAGTGAAGCTTATTTGCGAAAGAAAGTTTTTACATACCGCTATGGTTTTTTTATTTCTTCCCAATAGATTCAAAAAAACTATATTTTCATCTTGATGCATTACATGAGAGAGCCTTTGCGAAAAGTTTTTCAGCTGGTCCCACCAAAAACCTACAGGGGTATCCGGGTAATTTTGATATGCAAGGTAACGGTCAAAATGATAATAATGATGATCCATTGCGCGTTGGAATAAATACAAAAGAACCAAAAGTGAGGTAAATTTTTCCTTCGTTTCGAGAAGCACTGCTCGAGACTGCAGTCTATGAATCCAGTTCATGAATCGTACGTACAGTCTCACGTTTTTCAAAAAGTCTTTAGTAAATACCTCGGGGTGATTCGTGTAAAGAGATTTCTCTCTCTTCGAAAGAGGAATGACGTATTTATCGCCATTTTCAACAAATGCTTCGCCGTCTTCAGAGAGATAGTAATGCTGAAGCTTCTTCATCGGATAGGATATTTTTAATCCCATCCGACGCCACTTGTTGACTTCTTTTTGAAAAACTCCTATGCGTTCTAAAATCGTGCTATTCACTGTAAATTTCTCCCTTTGTGGCATCCAGAGTAATCACAAGATTATCTGTTAAAATTTCTGTAGCGTTCTGCGTGTTAACCATACACGGAATATTTAATCGCCGTGCATGGATAGCGGCATGAGACATGAGTCCTCCAAAATTCGTGATAATACCGCCGGCTATATCCACCGCCGATCGAAACAGATGATCAGATTGTTCAAGAACAACAATGTCTCCCTTTTTTACTTTGGATACTTCGGAATGATCATAAAGCACTTTCACTGGCGCGGTGATAATGCCAAGGTGAGCTGAAATCCCATGGATAGGAAGCTTATTCATGCAGATACGCTTCTCCTTTTGTTGCGTTTAACACTATCGTTTGGTTGTCTTGTAATATCTCTGTTGCGTTGCCGGTATTGACGATACAGGGAATTTTTAGTTCTCTTGCTACGATTGCCGCGTGAGACAATAGTCCGCCGATGTTTGTGATGATACCGGCTGCCTTCATAATTGCAGCCATATAGAGCGGATCGGTCATTTCTGTCACCACAATATCTCCCTTTTTGACTTTTCCTACCTCTGATGGATTATGAAGAATCTTGACTTTACCTTTCACAACACCAAGGCTTGCCGGTGTGCCTTTAAGAAGTATGGCTCCCATAGGCCGATTCTAGCATATCTAAATAATTTTTTTGGAATATAATTACTTGTATGGTTGAGAACGTCCACGTCGTCGTCATCCCCGGACTCGGGAATGAAATTCAAAAACACACGTGGGCATCGGACAGGTGGAGAAAATCCGGCATTATTCCTCATGTTTTTGATGCAAAATGGAAGACAGAAGAAAAGGGATTTAATCAGAAATTAGACGAGGCTCTGGAGTTGGTCGATGTCTTAATTGCCGCTGGCAAAAAAGTTTCCCTTATCGGTAACAGTGCAGGAAGCAGCCTCGCCATAAATATGTTAGGGGAAAGACGAGACAAAATTCATCGTGTCGTCGTTAATTGCGGGCGGGTAAGAACCGGAGATTGGCCGTGGTTCACCTTTGATCAGGCTACAGCATCCAGTCCTTCATTTAAAGAATCCGTCTTGGGATCTGAGCGTGTAATTTCAAAACTGTCCGCAGTAGAAAGAAAAAAGATAGTAACTCTTCGTCCGATTTTTGATGAAGTGGTGCCTCCATTCACGGTCCTCATAAAAGGAGCAAGGAATGAGATTGTTCCTTCAGTGGAACATGTATTAAGCATAGGATTGAATATGACTATTTTCGACAAACGGATAATCAATTTTATTCTAGAAGGTCGCTAAGAGTTCGAGCGTCCAATTAGCACTTATTTTTGTTTTGTCTTCACTGCCATTTTTTGTTTCCGATATAACCGCATGCATCAACATCTGGATCATATAATTCAACATAGTCCAGTTCGGGGCGGTTGGGAATTACCCGTGCACCTTTGACTACTCTGCCATCCAGAAGGGATTGTTTTAATTCTGCATATTTCTCAGACTCTAAATAGAAATCTACATCACCAACCTGATATCTATAGGGGTCGGGCTGACGAATATACAAGTGCGTGTAGACAGTATTTGGGACATCGCCCTTTGCTGGAATAACAATGGGGGTGTGAAGTCGAAAGTATTTTCCGTTGACACTGTCAGAATCCGTTAATTCTTCCCGCAGTTTTGTCAAAAATGCATACTCATCATCATAGTGACAAAATACGCCCACGTTTCCTGCAACTGGTAAATACCTCCCAATAGAGTGTTTACATAGCGCGTGGCAAACAAAATGAATATGCTCCATTGCTTTCAACATTTGTGTTTTGTCTCTTATTGGGCTAAAACGGTAGAGTTTCATACTGTTACTTCTTGCGCGCCGTTAATTTCAGAATAGTCTGATGGTTCAGATAGAACGTACATAAATTTATTTTTGTTTAACTGCGATTACGTCTATTTCTACTCGACACCCCGGCTTAACCAGCTTGGAAACTTCAACAAGCGTCGATACCGGTTCTGAATTTTTGAAGTATTTGTTTCTGATGGGTGATATCTTCGGGAAGTCATTCATATCGGTAAGGAATATGGTAGTTTTAATGACGTCATCAAGCGCTGCACCTGATTCTTGAAGAATAGTTTGTAAGGCCTCATAGATAAACTCTGTTTGTTTCACAGGGTCATCGGGATAAAGAACATTGCCGTCTTTATCAAGCGCTATCTGTCCGGTGGTAAAAATGAGCTTCGTATCACCGATTTCTACCGTATATCCATGAGAATACGCACCGAGTCGTTTTGCAAATTGATCAGAGTTTATCTTCGTTTTTACCATGACCTGATTTGATTATATCACCGGGCTTCGAAATCAACCCGTAGTCAAATAAATGAATTGTCCGAAGCCACTAGTTACTGTTTCTTTAGAATAGCTAATGTAGCTTTCACAGAAGGGTTATCGATAGTACATAATCCTACTCTTTCTTTATATTTCTCATAGAGCGGAGTCAAGAATTCGTCTGCCCAAGACGGCGTCAATACTACAACACCATCAAAATCAACAATAATCTCTTCATTGTCTAAAATTTCCCTTAACACCGGTTGAAATGCCAACCACGCCTCTTTTCCTGATGGGCGTGATACCAATGTCGTACCAAATTTTTTCACCTGAATGATCATAATAAACCCTCAAATCCTATTGTAGCAAAACAGCCTCTGATTGTAGTCTTTTCCTGTTGTACGATTACCTCGCGGCCATGCTGTTTCAAGTATATAGACGCATCTCCTGTTTGAAAATAAAGCGTAAATGGATTGTCGATAATTATTGATCTGACAAATTTTAGTCCATTCCCCCTTGTTTCAGGATACCGACCCGAAATTGTTTCGGTAAATGCTACTTTCAGCGCTTCGTCTGCGCGGGTTAACTCCGGACGAACACGTTTGAGTGTTGCAAGAATACCCTGACCTCGATCTGCCAGCACTACTTTTCTATTTCGAATAGCATATGAAAAGTAAATGCCGGATAAATCCGGCCAATTTCCTAAATTATGATCAAAAGAATTATTCCCAATCTCTCCTGCAACAGCAGTGATAAGTGAAACGGTATCAAGCGGTACAATACGACTTAGTTTCGATTGAAATTGTTCGAGTCGAGCTTGAAATACATCACGGGTTTGACAGTACGCATCTGAGTTGGGCTCCAAAGCGCTAATCGCTTCCGTCCAATTCCGGGCAATAACGTCAATTTCTTGCAGATATTGATCAATATCTGATTGACGATAAAATCTATGACCTCGAGGACCACTGCGAATCGACGTCAAGCGACCCGCAAAATCCCATCTTCTCAGTGTGTCTATTGAAACACCAAGTAATTTAGCAGCCTTTCCAATGGATAAAAGTTCATTTTGCATATTTATTTAAGCTAATCTATGTATATTCTATCAAATCTATGCAAACCTATGCAAGGAGTAAATCCTGAGGCTAAAAAGATACGTTCCGTTCGGTAGAGGAAGTTGGGAGCTATTTCCGGATTCTTCCGAAATAATAAATAACCACGGATTGGATACATGGTATTTACTGGATAATTTCGCAACAATCAAACCTATTCCGTAAAAAATTGCGGTTAGCCATGCGTAGGTGATATAGGACATAGAAAGTGTTACTTTGGGAGCTTGGTTATGTCCAGCAGTTCCATGTAGAGAAGGCACTTAAGAATCGTGTTTTTTGTTGCCCAGTAGTTATAGACACCATTGGGTGGGATAACGATTACGTCGCCGGATGCAACGGAAGTTCTTTCTCCATTGACGATAAACTCGCCTTGGCCGTCTAGAATGTAGTATAGTCTTGCGCGTTCTCCTGTGGTTCGTTCACCGTGTTCACCAGTTAATTCTGCATAAATAACTGAACTCCCACCATTCACATCAAGGAAGGGGTAGTTGAAAGCACTTACCCCTTTGCGTCCATACGCCTGTGCGTCTTTTCTTGAAAGCTTCATCATAGAGTAATTATAACACTATAAGAGGCATATTCTGTATAAATCTACGTTAACACTTCCCGTCGTTTTCCTTCGTGAATATCCCGCGACAGTTCTCCGTGTATGTGCATAATCTGATCAGCAAGCGATGTAAATTCTGTGAAGCCAGACATTTCATCCAGATGACCTCCACTAAGAATCCAGGTTACGTTACAACGTAACTCTCTGCTGTATGTCTCAGCGTGATCAGAAGGAATGAGGATATCTTTGTCACCGTACAACAGTCTGAATATCCGCGCATGCGAACGAATTTTTTCCCAGTCAGGCGTCCTCGAAAAAAATCCGGATGTTTTGCTTGGCCTACTGGGAACCCGTGACCATAACTGACGTTCCTCTTTATAAGGAGCAGCGACAAAAACGGCAGCTCCTACCACGTGTGTTTCAAGCCATCTGGCGAGCAACATCCCCCCCAGGCTGTGACCCACAATAATGGTGTTGTCACCGATCTCTTTTTCGTGTTTGGTCATGACCGCCATCCAGGTATCAAATGTCTGGAGATCGCCTCCCGGAAATTCAGGTCGCAGGACTCGCAAACCTCTTTCGGTCATTGTGTCTTCAAGCCACTTATACCAATGGGTGAGATGTTCAGCATTGATTTGACTCGCTGGAATTATGACAACGTCTGCCGTTTGTGGGCTATTCATATGCTGGATACTATCATGTATATTTATTTTTGTGATGGATCAAACACCCCCGTGCTTGCGGAGGGCAATACATTACATATACTATATGGATATGAAAGCGATTTTGCTTTTTCTTTTGGGCGTTCTCGTTTTGATTAGTGGTGGCGTATGGTATCTATTGCAACCCAAAAGTCTTGGCATTTCGTATACCCCTTCCGACCTTGCGTCCATCTATAAAAAAGTGAACGTCATATTCGAATCACTTCCCGCCGAAACGCCGGTGGGCAAAAGTCTGGTTCTTATTGGAGCTCACCCCGTGGACACGATGTTTACAAGTAGCGAACTTACCGCCGGAGCCGATAACCGGTCCAGCCAGTATGCCTATTTCCCATTCCGGCATGTGCAAATACGGGTAAATCCAGATGGGTCGGTAGAGGGTTCTGCGACAGTGAATTACTCTGATGCCGTACGGTATCTGGTCGCTTTAGGCGTTTCTTCGGAAGATATTGCCGAAGGGGCAAAAAAATTTAACATTCCTAACGCAAACTTACCGATTTATCTCAAAGTTAAGGGGTCAATCACGGGGAACACGAGCAGCATCACGGTACAACAGGCGCAAATTGCCCGCATCAGTATTCCGGAAAATTTGGTGACTCAATATGCGCCAGCTCTCAACGGACTGATCGATTCAATCATCAGATCCCGTCAGCCAAGCTACAACATCCAAAAGCTCAATGTTGAGAACGGCAGCGTTCATTTCGTGGGAAACGCTCCGGACAAAGAACAGGCAGTAAAAAGTTTATAGAGCCTGATAATCTATTTTTATATCATTAGTCGTATAAAATAAGCACTGTCTTGCGAGTTCGTTGGCAAACCTACCAGCCTCTTTCACATCATGCGTTTGTTGATAGCGATAACTAAACCCGGCGCTAAAAATATCACCGGATCCGACTGAATCGACAACTTCATATTCAAGAACTGCTCTTGTTGGCAACTGGATTTCTTTTTCTGTGGTAACGGCAACGGCACCCTTTTCACCAAGAGTAATAATAACGATTATTTTATACTTACTAACCCATTCTTTAGCCAACGCCAACATATCTGAATGATCCTGTTCTGAAAGTATCACAACATCGATCAAAGGAAGTATCCCGCTCGCTTCTTTAAATGATCTGACCTGAACATTATCTTCATAATCAAAGTCCCGATAGTATCCCTGGGGCAAAAGTACTTTAAGGGTTTCTTGCTTGGTATGAGAAAGAATGTTACTCAAATATTCAGGTGATAAATTTGGCATCAGTGGAGCGACAAAAACAATATCTGAAGAGGCTACTATTTCTTTAGTTTTATTATCAGCCGGAACCGGATTGGCTACCCCTCTATTGTGAGCTTTCTGTAGTCTGACTCCGGCTTTCGTTATGTTTTCATACAGTAAAGTCTTTGCGCCTTTGGAATTTTCCGGATAAAATTTTGCATCACCCGTATGTTCTAAAAAATCTGTTCCATACGGAGCCACGATCGTAACCTGATTATCAGGGAGTTGCTTAAAAATTTTATTCATAAACATGGCCGGACTACCCGCTGCAGTATAGGAAAAATTTTCCGAGGTGTTTTTATCTATGCAAACATGGCCTACTATTGTTATTTTCATGTGGTAATTGTTACTTACCTATTCACCTAAATAAAGAAAATTTTCCGGTAAATTCTCGTAACTCCGGAGTTTCACCAAATAAACAAATTCCATAGTACTCTAACTCCTGTTCCGGAGATTCTTTTGTGGCTTGCACTTGTTCAGCAGACGTTCCGACGGTCATGGTACTGGTAAAGTCCGTATAAGGAATTTCTCTCCTGATCGCTTCGTTTCTCACCGTCCTAATTTGATTGGAGTTGTCAGCGACCAAAACAATAAACGGAAAGTGAGAAATGTTTGGGTGTTTTCCAGAGTCTTTATCTTGATATTGGAGAAAGCACATCTCTTCGTGTTTTCCATATCCACCGGCTAGACCCGCCGTCATATGGCCCAAGGCATTCATCAACCTGCCGATCTCAACCTTTTTATTGAGGATAGCTATAAATCGTTTTGAATTTTCGTCCGGCAAAGTATCCATACTTATTTTTTCCCGACAAATTGCCAGCAATTTCCTTCCGGGTCAAGAAACGTAGAGAACCAAACTTGATTTTCCGGGGTTGAGAACGGTGCGAGAAATGGTTTCGCAATGATAGTGACGCCCGGATACTGTTGAATCTTGTTATACCAATACTCCACTCCTTCCTCGGGATACAAATTAAATAAATGACGAAAGTTTTCCTTTGCTTTGCCTTTTATCTCAGAATGTTTTCCTATCCATACATTTAAATCCCCTACTACATTGAGCATATATCCGTAATCTCCGGGTATATTTAATTTATCAACCTCTTTAAATCCCAGGCAATCCTTGTAAAACTTCGCAAGCGTATCAGGATTTTCTGAATAAATAAGAATTCTGTATTTAGAAAAAGCCATAGTTGAAAGTTTTGGATCCTATTTCCTCTGTAAATAGAGGAAAATATGGAGGATCAGAAAAAGCTTAAGATTGTTTTTCCACTATTTTATACAGAGTCGACCGCCCTTTTCCAATTTTTGTAAGTATCCCTGCTTGGACAAGGCGGGATAATCTGCGCTGTGCAGTGCGCTTGAAAATTTTTGTTGTTGAAATAATATCTTCGATAGATACGCTCCCAAGCGTAGTGACGATATCGATAATCTGGTAATCTTCGGAAGTAAGCGTCATGACTTTCCCTCTATCATCGGCAAGAGACACTACGGCAATTTTTTCTGAAATATCTTTTGCAGCTGAATAGAAACCATGAATAAAGTACGATAGCCACAGAGTCAAGTCAGCACTGCGCTGGTCCGTATATGTTTTTCCGCCACTGAGCGCTTGGTAATACTTTTGTCTGTCTTCAAAATAATAGCTATCAGGAACAATAACCTTTCGAAACGAATACCCGCTCTGGAAAAGGTACAAAAGCGTCAGGAGTCGTGTGACGCGACCATTGCCATCAGCAAAGGGATGGATCGAAACAAATTCATAATGCAAGATTCCGGCAATTAACAGTGAGTGTAATGGTTGATTTTCACGAGTAAACCACGAAAGCAACTCATCGATTAATGAGGACACTCGTTGAGACTTGGGCCCTTGATATTTTACAATTGTACTTCCACCAACCAAATCGACGATGTAAATTGGCGTTTTCCTAAAACTTCCGACTTTTGCTGTTGGTAGTAATCCCCTCATCGTGATTGCATGCAAAGTCAACATATCGTCAACGTGAATGGGGTTCTGGTTTTGAGATCTCTTTTCAACATAAGAAAGTGCCTTTTTATAATTAATTACTTCGGTTACGAATCGTTCTGAAGCGGAAATTTTTTGTCCGGAAAGGACGAGCCCTACTTCGACAACATTCAAAGGATTTCCTTCAATACCCGTAGAGCTTCTGGTGGCTTCTATGGCTGCCCGACGGCGCAGTACAACTTCTTTGGTTGGCAAAATGCGACTCCGATCAACAGCTGCCTTGAGTCGCTCGATGTGGGCAATCTCGGTATTTATCTGCGGCGTTATGGTAAACCGAGGGGTGTACATACCTCCTAGTATAGCATATATCGCGCCATAATCGCGCCATAATCGCGCCACACTCCCATCCACGGTATACCGGATCCTATTTTCTCTGTAAATAGTACAAAATATGGAGGAAGGGAATAATTCCGAGATTTCTATCATAAAACTTGTGACTATCTTTTATGGTAAACCCGTGTTTTTCAAAAAAGGCTTTCCATCCTCTATCTGTTTTATATGAATTCCAAAAGGCTTCTATCCTTAGGTTTCCAATCGTGTCCGAAATCACGGTAAAGAATTTATTTACCGGATTGGTAAACGAGGTTTCTATCACTACCACTTCATGAGCTACCCTGCACGCTTCTAAAAATACTTCTTCCGGATTTGGCGTATGGTGCAAAACCATAAGCAGCAGTGCGGTGTCAAACGAGCGGTTTGGGAACGGCAACGTCTTACCGTCATAAATAGTCGTTTTTACTAGCCTTGGTCCATGATAGTCATCCACATCAACGGGCGTGACATTTTTCCCCTCTTTTATAAGCAAAGACGCTACATCACCGGTACCGGAACCTATATCAATTAATTTCTTCGAATTTGTTATATATGGAGAAATTCTATTAACCACGAGGTTTGACCTCGTTCTGCTTATTTTTTTGACAAATTCATTTACCATGGGAAAAGTATATCAGAAGGATCTGTCGTTCATTAGGCATGCTTGTTATTCCGTCGTCACTCCGTCAAATTCAGCCTCATGGGCCATAGCTTCCACGCGGGTAGCGCGCACGATGCCGTCTTTGTGGTGCGCCGGGGAATAGATGGTATACAATTTCAGCTCTTCTGTCTTGGATATGTTGATAACGTTATGCTTCGTCCCTGCCGGCACAATAATCACGTCTCCGTCCGTAACTTCATATTCATTGCCGTCAACAATGCATTTCCCTTGTCCCATTTCAAACCGGAAAAACTGGTCATTGTCGGGATGCACTTCCATTCCTATTTCTTCCCCCACTTTGAGGTTCATGAGTACGAGTTGGCTGTGTTTCCCGGTGTACAGAACCTTGCGGAAGTTACTATTCGTTCTTGTGGCGGTTTCGATATTGGTTATAAATCCTTTCATCGTTATCACCTCCTGTAATTATGATATCAGAATATTATCGTATCAAACCTAGCCCGATAACACCGACAATAATCAGGTATCCGGCGATAAGATAGTTGAGAAACTGCGGAAATATCAGGATGAGTACCCCAAACACGACGGATGCCAAAGGACTTAAATTCGAAGTAGAAATATTCATACATTTCACCACCCCTCGTCCTCCGAAGCTTTACGCGTAGGAGGGTTTCATCACTTATATTATGGTTTCCCCCCAATCTTCTCTTTTACGTCATGCGCTATCTCACTAACTTTTTCTTTTGCGCCAGCCCACGCATCTTTTACTTTCTTTTGATTTTTTTTGTCGCTCATCACGACTGCAGTAGCAACGGCTACTCCTCCGGCGATCGCCCCGGCAATTCCGGCTACAACGGCATTAACCATATTTGATTTCTTTACGCCTTTTTTCTTTTGTGTATCCGTCATATATTATTCACCCCCTTTAAGTTTTATGCTGCTATATTAACTTTTTTAATTACTGTTTTTTTGGGTAAATATTTAACGAGAGCCCTCTCTATGAGAGTAGTTAAACTCACTTCTTCAACAATGGCTTGGGCCTTTGCATGGATTAATAGATTTGGATTAAGAAAGAGGGTTACCCGTTGTTTATCATTTGTTGTCATACTTCATATACTACAAGTAGTTGTAGTACTTGTCTAGTATCAATTAACTGTGTATACTCATTCCATATGTTCAAACTTATCCTGTTATTAGTTGTTGGCTCGGTAATGGCGTATCTCTCTCAAAATAATCTGATGCCGGTACCGCTGCACCTCGGAACATATACGTTTACTGATATTCCCCTCTTTTATATCATCATCGGCTCTCTAATCACGGGACTGGGTTTGGCGTTTCTCATCTACCTTTTTAATTCAATTTTTACCGCCTTCGCTATGCACGGAAAAGACAATAAAATCAAACAAGGCAACAGTGACATCGTTAGTTTGACGAAACGAATCCACCAACTGGAGCTCGAGAACGAACGGCTTAAAAATAACTCCACGGTTATTGAGCCTCTTGACAAAAACGCGCTGTGAAATCACTTTTTAAAAAACTCCCAAAAAATATCCAGCTGTTTATCATGCGTGTGTTTCAGAGCCAATTTCTGGTCGGGGTGACCGGAGTAATTTTTAATGACAAAAACGAAGTTCTACTTTTTAAACATACCTACAGGAAACAATCCTGGAGCCTACCGGGTGGATATCTCAAAGCAGGTGAGCACCCGGCCGAAGCTCTGGAGCGGGAAATAAAAGAAGAATCTTCATTAGTTGTCAGTGCCGACGAAATGCTCAAGACCCGGACCGACCGCGACGGCTCCCGTCTGGATATGTGTTTTGTGGGGAAATTTATAGGAGGCGAGTTTACACCCAGTAGTGAGGTATCAGAATACGGCTTCTTCTCCCAAGATGCCATGCCTCTCCTTCGCAGCAATCAAGTGTTTTTAATCGAAGAAGCTCTGCAGCAAAAAAGACTCAAAGACAAATCATAATCCGGTAGGATTATTCTTTTTCCCCAAGCGTCACGACTATCGTCAGTGGGTCTCTTTCAGAGGTTGTTATAGAAACACTGCCTTCTGTAGTACCCTTGGTAATCGCCCAGGTTTGTATGGTATCCGAATCAAAAGAAGATGTGATTGTCCATCCGCTTGTGCTTAGCCCGCTCTTATAGAACGGAACGACCTTGGCAAGTCCATGTCCATCCGGAACCGTAAATGTCACGAGAAGACCGTTACTGAATACAGAAGAAACGATCTTTGCTCCCGGATATATTGGAAAATCTTTGGGAAATGTATCCGGCAATTTTTCTCCTCCAATATTAACCGTTTCACCAGTTTTAGTATCCGTGAATGTCGCCTTTCCTTTTTCGATATCCTGAAGGTTTGTTTTTAAAATCACCGTGCCCACGATAAAAAGAAGAATAAGGCATCCGACACCGATCACGACAATTGGTTTTATCCCGGAAGATTTAGTTGAAGAAGCGACTTTCGCATTATTATTATCTGGCATAATGTTCCTCCTTGTTGAAATACTATACAACTCCGGTGCAAGTTGCAATAGAGTTGACTCCGAGCGATAGGTTTGAGAGTGGAAAATCATGTACTGATCTATTATGCTTACAACGAGGTATCTGATGAGCTATGATTCAGAATAAAATCAAAATTGGAATTATCGGCGGCAGCGGAATGGATGATCCCCAATTATTTGATAAGGTAAAAACAAGAGATGTCCATACTCCGTACGGTAAACCGTCGGATACATTGACGATTGGAACCATTGGAGCCGGAGAAGTGGTTATGTTAGCAAGGCACGCCAAGGGGCATACCATATCACCAACAAAGGTGCCTTTCAGAGCAAATGTCTGGGCGTTAAAGTGCGTTGGTTGCACCCATATTTTGGCAACAACGGCGTGTGGTTCATTAAGAGAAAAAATGAAACCGGGGGATTTGGTATTTATAGACCAGTTTATAGATTTTACTAAACTGCGGGCGCTAACCTTTTTTGAAAACAAGGTAGTGCACACGCAAATGGCAGACCCATTTGATCTCCATTTAAGGCGGACCTTAGCAGGGGTAGCAGGGAAACTTCATTTGAGACATCACGAAAAAGGAACCATTGTTACGATAGAAGGGCCAAGGTTTTCCACAAGAGCAGAGTCTTTCATGTTTAAAAAAATCGGCGCCGACCTCATAAATATGTCTACTGTTCCTGAAGTAATTTTGGCAAACGAGCTGGGAATTCCCTATCAATCTGTTGCAATGGTGACCGATTACGACTGTTGGAGGAAAAATGGAGAAACAGTGTCCTATGATTTAGTCATGCAGAGAATGAAGGAGAATTCGGAAATAGTAAAAAAACTTCTCGTAGAAACCATTAAGACTATTTATTCAAGCTAAATCTTGCATTGACCCCACCCTGTAAATGACGACTGACCCTATTTACTTTTATTGCTTGTCAGTCTAGCGTCTACTGTCGCCACCGCCAGGACCACCTTCGGGACCTTGGCCACCACCTCCGGGACCTCCACCGGGGCCTTTTCCTCCACCACCATTACCTTGGCCTCCGGGACCACCTTGACCCCCGGGACCTTTTCCTCCGGGACCACCTTGACCATCAGGGTCTCCTCTGCCTTTACCCCCAGGTCCGTTACCGGGACCGGTACCCTTGCCTCCGTTCTTTCTTATCATGTCCGCGTCTTCCTTCCTGATGATTCCTGCCGCCTCTCCGAATTTGACACATTCTTCAACATGCTCCGACGAAGAACAATACGCGTCACAGGCTTCTTTACCACCACACGCAGGAGGTTTAATTCCTTTCGCTATAGCTGCCTGTACTTTTTTAGCTTCCTCCAGTTGCTCACCAGACATCATTCCGTTCTTTTCAGCGAAGGTTATGCATTCGTCCATGTGATCCGGATTGCTGCAGTACGTTTTACATTCATCTTTCCCCTTACATCCGCCCGGGCCGGTCATTCCGGTTTTTTTGAAGTTTTTAGCCGTTTTTATTTCATCCTTTGACATCAGGTTGTTTTTTTCAGCAAAACTCAAACAGGCGTCTACATTCGTCGGCTCGTCGCAATAAACCTTGCACGCCGCTTTATCTGTACAGTTGCCGAGTTCGGCAACCGGATAGGAAACTTCCAAGGCATCTACAGGACTTATTGCTGCACCAACAAATAAAATCCCTGTAATTAAAATTGAAATGCATAATATATTCTTATTCATATTTTAAAAATCATTCGAAAGGATTAACCTTCATATTAGAGAAGGGATTAGTTTTATCGTAAGGATTGGCGCCCTGTACGCTTTCCGTCGGGTTAACGGGGTTGACCAGGTTGACCGGGTTGACCACATCCATGGCCGGTTTTTGCATCCTGGTTTTCCAAAAATAACCCCCTCCGACCAACACCAAAATTAATACTACTAAAACTATAATGATATATTTTTTACTCATACTTCTATTATACTCCTTGTCAATAAAATTGCTCTCAGCTCCCCATCGTAGAGGATGTTCTGACTTTTTACTTAGTATAAATATTTTTTAATAAACCCGAGTTCAATTTTGTAAACCTGCTGACAAACATCATAATCCCATCCGCTGTGATTTTGTCCCTTGAGAATCATTACCTGCTGCCCTTTTTCTCTTACAACATGTATTACTCGTTCCCTTAACCGTTCAGAGACAAACATGTCTTCCTGTCCATAGACCAAATGAAGTGGCCCTTTATATTCATTGATGCAGGTAAAAAAATCCGCATCTTTAACCTCTTGCCAAAAACTTTCTTTATATTTCTGGCCGCCTTCTTCAAATATATTATCTTGATATTTTTTTGTAGGTACTTCTTTTGATAGCCAGTCGGAATCCTCTGATTTAGGATCAGGCACCCAAAGTATCATAGCCTTAATCTTATCCTTAATTTCATTCCTTGCTGATGCAATGATAGTTGCCGTTGCCCCCATACTCTGACCAAGCAGTACGATTTCATACCCTTTATCGAAATATTGCCTTACGAAATGTACGATGGTCTGCACCCATTCATTAAAAGAAGAGTCAACAAAGCTCCCTTCGGAATTACCGCTATTTGGTTGATCAAATCGAAATACATTAAATCCTTCAGAAATGAGGATATCTTTTAAATTAACGAAACTCCTTGAAGGACCAGTCGAGTTCCCCCTAAACCCATGAGACATTATAACTATCTTTTTAGAGGGAGATTGAGATTGAGACAAAATGCAAAATACTTGTTTGCCATGTATCTCTTCAAAGAATGCTTTTTCCATACATGGATTATATCAGAGGTTCGATCGTCCATCCGGGTTTATAGTAAACAGGGCGTCAATATGCTCCAAAATAAAATGCTCCGCGCAATGGACGGTGTTCGAAACTATTACTGTTCAATTTATGCCTTTTCATTCTCAACAGAATAAAGTTCTATACTGTTACATTTAGGACATCTGTAAGCCGCTACACCATACGCAGGATGTACCTCACATCCCTTTACACATGTATCATAGAATTCTTTACTATTTTGAAATGATGTATTTCCTGTCCATACCATAGCATTGTTTAACATTCTCCCCATTTCCATCTGAGTATCACATTTTGGACATTTTTTTGTCTCTTCCATAATTTTCACCTCCAATCTAATTTATAACTTGTTATATTAAGTGCCAACTGGATCCGTAATCCTAGTATTAATCTGACTGACGCTTTGAACTGTTGTATCAAGGCTTTTCAAAACTCAATATGGGCGGAACAAGCGAGAGAGAGATTGTAGCAAATAAAATGCACATCAACCCGACGGGTTAATTAGGCCCGCCTTGCCAGCGAGGCAGGTTTAAACCTCTTCTCAAAAAAAGCAGTGTTATGCTCCCTAAGAGGGAAACATTTTGAGAATTTCGTGATTCCGAAAGAGAACGGTTTTATTGGTCGTGTAGGTTAATCCTTTATTGGGCATGGTTTCAAACCCCAGATAAATCACTTTAACCCCTCTGCTTCTCGTTTCAGCAATCGCCGGTTGAAGGTCGGAATCAGAGCTGCAAAGGATAGCTGTATCGATTGTTTTGTCACAGCTTAAGCGAACCAAGTCCACAGCTATGCGCACGTCGACGCCTTTTTCTTTAAATATAAACCTTGTTTTTCCATGCTCGCTGACTTTCTGTGGCCGAACGTTACCGGCTAATATAAACTCAAAGCCTTGCTTTTCCAGGGTTGTTTTAAGGATTCGCTGTTTTCGGATGAGCTCAAGAGATTTCTCTTTCGTTTCGACAAACAGTTTGAGTTTAGCAGAGTAAAAATACTTTTTTTCGATTGTATAATCCGGAAGTGCAAGGTGAACAAGTGAAGCTAGGTCAATATGAGAAGTATCAATTTTACGCTTTGGAACTCTTTGCTCCCGCAGGGCATCCTCAACTTTATGAAGGAAGTTTTCGCCATCTATAAAGAGATATGTACTCACGTCTCCAGTATACCACTAAAAAACCTCGTCGAGCTTACGCAGAGACGAGGCGTTTATGGTGTTATTTTAGTACGTATAAGGAGTATTTGTCAAGAAGTTACAATCTCTCTCATGTGCACATCAACCCGACGGGTTGAATGGGTTTAAACCTCTTCTTTCCTATCCAGAAAGAATTCTTTCAACATGGTCGGGTACAAGTCTATACCCGACTCATGTTTAAATATTCCTTCAGCATAGTCATGAGCGTTGTCCTTCCCCTATTTGATTTAAGATACAATTCTCGACGTTTTGCATCTTTCATATTTCGGTAAGCTTCGTAGTGTATGAGTTCAAGTGGAACATATGATTTAGTAGACTTATTTTCTCCTTATTGTGAGATGCGATCCGCTTTTTGAGATCTTCAGAATACCCAATATAGAGGAAATTTTTAGAAGAATTACGAATCACGTATACGTAATAAAATCTCATAAAACCTTGGGAGGTACAATTCTGGCCCCGCCTGCGACAGGTACAGGACTGTACCTGTCTGCGTCAAATTCTGCTTCTGACTACTGTGCGTAGCCAGGCGCAGAATTGTGCCTGGCTCCCCCGACTGGATTCGAACCAGTAACCTTCATCTTACAAGAACCCTTCTGTTACCAAAAGGCTTGGACTATCTCATTCCCGATATCATCCCGCCAAACGGGACCATCGGGATCGGGTATATAGTCTCTACACATTTATCCTTCGACTTCACTCAGAACGAGTTCTTCGAAGAAATTTAGCTCGGGATTGTCCGGATAATGACGAAGTCATAATATCCGGAGTCCCCCGAATTAGCCCGATTTTTCAATCCCGCTTACGCGG
>ERZ1292640.786-Hain-H43-02um-R1-786-length-26347-cov-12_pt1 | contig 26347 bp, 28 predicted proteins | sample MGYA00564404_ERZ1292640 | MGnify/ENA primary metagenome ERZ1292640 (study PRJEB36523, sample SAMEA6512636) | groundwater metagenome | collected 2019-01-08 | study: AquaDiva: Metagenomics assemblies of 32 groundwater samples | reverse complement strand
GGCAATCCCTCCTTTTAGTTAGGGTAATCTTTTTCAGGTTTTGCGGCTTTTGTCGCCAGGCCTGACCAACGGGCAGACAGGAGGACGAAAACTCAAAATTCAAAAGTCAAAACTCAAAAGTTATGGACGAATTTAATTTATAATAAAATGGCTCGCTTGGCAACGCGATATTAAGTTGCTACAATAAAAGCTATGAAAAAGCTTTTATTGTTTTTAGGCGCGATTTTTGCTGGATTACTTGTCAGCCCTGTGACTCAGGCCATTTGCCCGGTTTGCACTATTGCCGTGGCTGGCGGCGTTGGGCTTTCGCGGTGGCTGGGCATTGACGATTCCATTACTGGGCTTTGGGTTGGCGGCCTCATTGTTTCAATGATTATTTGGACAATCGCCTGGCTGAGCAAGAAAAATATCCGCTTCTTCGGCCGCAAAATCATCGTTGTTCTGGCCTACTATATCGCGGTCGTTCTGCCGCTTTATCTTAAAGGCATTATCGGTCATCCGGACAATAGTTTTTGCGGCTGCGGCAAGGAAGAATTGATTATGGACAAACTAATTGTGGGCATTGCTTCCGGCTCGGTGGGTTTTATTATTGGCGCTATACTTTACCATTATTTGAAAAAGAAAAATCAGGGCAAAGCGTATTTTCCTTTTCAAAAGGTTGTTTTGCCCATTGCCCCTTTGATTATTTTAACCGTTGTTTTTTACTTCTTAACTCGCTAACTTGTGGATAACTAATTGCCAGAGATCTGTTCTCTGCCAGTTTATTACGCTATGGAACAGCCAATCATTGAAAAATTAAACGAGTTTGTGCAAAAAGCCGACCTGCTCAAAAAGCAGGAAAAGTTGGACTTGTCTTCGGACCAGGATTTAAGCATTGCCATTATGAATTTGGTGAGTATTGAAGAACATTTTTTCTTTTCCGGCGGCAAAACCCAAAAACCAGAGTATTACGACCTAATCAAGGATGTGCGGGAAATGAGAAAAGAACTGCTCAAGAAAATTATTAAGGATTCAGAGCCGGGCGCGGAAAAATGGTGCATTTCCAAGCACTTGCTGGCCGCTTCTATGCGGCTGATGGAAGTGGGCACCAAGCAATTGGGCCAGGACAAAAAACAAGAGGCCTATGATTTGTTTGACAAGGCCTATCAGCTATATTCTCTTTTTTGGGGAATAAATATGGGGCTGGTTAAAACAGACGACATCAAACACATTGACGATGGCGCCATAAATAAACACGACAAAGAGAAAAAAGGATTTATGGGAAAACTGGGCGAGCTGGTCAAAAAAGTGATTGACTGCTGTATTGAATAAAATAGTCTATAAACAAAACCACCGCAACAAGCGGTGTTTTTGTTTACTCATCTTCAAACATTCAAATACTTAGCATAGTATTTGAAGCAACCATCGGGGCTGGAATAGACATATTTTTATTTACAAACAACATAATGCAAATATTCTAATGTTTTGTTTGTTGTATAATTTCTATTTTCTGACTTATCCGCTTTGAAGCGATTATATTCTTTCGTGAAATAACCATATTTGCCCCGTAGGATCATTGTTTCTTTAATATCCTTGAGCGTCATAAGTCCCTCGTTGTTGTAGCTTAAAAAGATATATTTTGCTTTCGCTTTTAAAATCAAATCCTTAAATACTTTTTTTACCTGCGTTCCTGAGCAATAAAGAGATTTTTGATTTTGATAATCACGCAAGCCAGTTTTTCCATGTATTTTTGGATTATCATATTTGGCGATAGTTTCAAGCATGTGATAATTTGTTGCGTATTGCCGGTGATTATATGGCGGGTCAAGATATAAAATGTCCCCTTCAACCTTGCTCGCAAGATTATTAATGTCCTCGTTGAAAACTTGGTGTTCTTGGTCATTCATTATCAACTCTGCCGGTTTTAACACAAATGGCGTTTGTGCCGTCTTTTTTAATTGTTTCAAAAACGCGCCATAAATAGAGGCGGTATTCGCTCGTCTATCAATCGTTTCAATAAGTGTGGCCAGGAGAAAATAATACTCATTGTCAGTAATCAGCTTTTCTTTTTTCCAATTCTCAACTTTTTGGCGAATTGCGTCGCATCTCATTCCGTTTTCGTCAGAAAAATATTGTCGCTCCTCGTTTTTATTTTTAGTTCCGCCAACGCAATAGTTTTTATAATAAAGCAGGCGTGCCATATCCGCATTTCTCGCAAACATCACGCTCAACCAAATTTTTGCCGTCTATATCAAACATTCTTGACACTAACTCAACTTCGCAATGAATACAAATCTCTCTTGCCTCTGTCAATTCATAATCTACAACTTTCAAATTATCATCAATACCATCAAATTTTGAGTATTGGTTATCCGTATTATGCAAAGCAATAACTAATTGTTTCTCCAAATCAATTTTAGACAAACTGCTTTCCACTTTGGCTTTTATATTTACATCGTAAAACATAAATTTTTTGTTAATTGTTAATATTGATACTAAAATTCAAAAAATTACCCCTGAAATATATACTTTTTGTGATATTCCAAAAATTCTTCTCTACCGTCAACATTTAAGTCTTCAACGGCTTGATTATTGAAAATATTTAATCTAACAATATTTTCTTTTGAAAGCTTGCTTGAAATCAAAATCTTTTTATCAAGTGTGAATGTTATCAACCCAATACCCCTATCAAATAATTTATCAAATAATGGAGAAAGCAAAATTCCATTTTTTACATTTATTCTTTCTTCATTGTTGCTGTGCACCCAAGGTTTAATATGGCTAGCAATTAAAAGTCTTTTATCGTCAATTCCCGTAATGGGACATCTTTTCATCTCTGAAAATAAATTACTCCTAAAATAGGATTGTCCGATTCTACTTTTTTGCTCAATAATTTTTTCTGTATTTTTAAATTTTCTTGTTGCCCTAAAAACAATTTTATTTTTATCAATAGTAAAAAAACCTAAATCGTCTTTTTCAATTTTTTCTATAAAATCAGTCAACGCGTAAACTCCTTTTGCGATTCTTGTAAATCTCGAGTCTCTTTGAACTCTTTCCTGAATTGTGTTATCTGGAGTTATCCCAGTAATTTTACTTTTATCTTTGTAGTTCCAAACCTCCTTATATAAAAGCTTTAACGGCGCAAAATAACCATTGTTCATCATCACTCTTTCTATCGCTTCGGAATAAGTTGTGTCGTCGTTATTAAACATATTGAAATTGTTTAAAAATGTAATAATCGCTAGACAACGCCCTATATTTCCAAATAGCTTCTTTGTGCTGTTTGGCGCGATTGCCTTCTATATTTTTAATTATAATACTTTTTAGCGTAAGCCCCAATTTCTGAGCTTCGTTCATGCAATAAAACCCTAAAGGTATCCATCTGCCAGCCGTGTATTTATCGCCAATAACAATCGTGAGATATCTGGCTTTCTCCAAAACTTCAATCGTGTTTTTTAGAACAGCCGAAAATTTTTCTAAAAATTCTTTAAGCGACTTAGTATTTGATAAATCCTCTTTCAAGTCGCTAAACTTAATTATATCAGCGTAAGGCGGGTGTAGAATTGCTAATTGTATATTTTTCTTTTTTCTTGCGTTTAAGATTTCAGTTATGCTCGAAAAAGTCTTTTTATCAGTACTGTCGCCAGTTATAAGTTCCGCGAAATAATTCTCATTATCGACCCTGCTTTTTATATGTTTTATAAGGTCATGCTGTATATCAATTCCAATAAAATGTCTGCCTAATCTTTCAGCTTCGTAAGCTGTTGTTCCGCTACCTACAAATGGGTCAAAAACAATATCGTTTCTTTTTGTATATCTCAAAATTAATTGTCGTGGAATCTGTGGGACAAAATTGCCGTGATAAAAGCCGTCGTGCTTTCCGGTTTTGTCTCTTTCGGGAATAATCCATAAACTATCCGTCCAAATTTCTGATTCTTTCCAATTATTTAAATTTACATCATTGAAGTTCGGCATGATTATTTTTATCGTATTGCCGCCTACGCTAAAGCTTCGGCGGGCATAAGACCCGCTAAATTCGCTTCGCCCCGCTAAACGGGGCTTCGCTCATTAAGCGGCTCTTATGTCGGGGCGTCGGGATTCGAACCCGAATTAAATCTTCCCAAAAGACTCGTGCTGCCATTGCACTACGCCCCGTTTTTTAACCTTGCTTTCATCTTAACGGAAAACTGGGACTGGTCAACCCATTCTTGTTTTTCCACTGTGGTATAATTATATTGCGTAGTATAATAAAGTTGTGAAACTCAAAGATTTTTTTCAAGAGTTCAATATCCCGGGCCAATGCCGAAAATACGGCTTGCCGCTTTGGCAATGCCCGCAGTTTTTGTTTTTGCTGATGGGTCTTGTTATTATCTTCGCCAACACCGTTATTTATGCTGTCGGCACTCGTTTTTTCGCTGAGCCAGAGACAGTCGCTCTAGTTGTCATTGCTGTTACGGCAGTACTGTTTATTATGTCCTTTACTATAATGCGCAGCTTTGAACGGCTGGCCGAGGTGAGTCGCATGAAAACGGAATTCGTCAATGTGGTTTCCCATCAGTTAAGGGCGCCCATTTCCAATCTAACTTGGGCTATTGAGTTTTTGATGTCCGGCCGAATAGGCCAGGACAAAGAAAAACAGGCGGAATATTTTGAGCTTCTCAAAGAGAACAGCGCTAGAATGCAAGAGCTTGTTTCGGACTTACTGACAGTTGCGCGCATTGAAACAGCCACTTTGGTTCTGCAAAAAGACAAGGTTTTGCTGGCCGAAGTAGTTCAAGAAGTCATTAACGCTTTCAAAATTTTCGCTCAATCATCGCATGTGGAAATAAAAGTTAATATTGAAGAAGGCCTGCCCGCGATTTTAGCCGACCGCGGCCAGCTTAAAATAGCCGTTGAAAACTTGATAGAAAACGCTATCCGCTATACTAAAGGAAAGGGCCGGGTCCAAGCTATCCTTAAGCGTGTGGAAAACATGATTTATTTCGCGGTCAAAGACGACGGCGAGGGCATACCCAAACCGGACCAGAAGTTTATTTTTCAGAAGTTTTTCCGCGCTGAAAACGCGCGCCAGCTCCAAACTCAGGGTTCGGGACTGGGCCTTTACATTACCAAAGCCATTATTGAAAAGTCGGGCGGTCGAATCGGCTTTGAAAGCCAGGAAGGCAAAGGCAGCCGTTTTTGGTTTAGTTTGCCCCGTTAACTTCACAAGATATACACAGTTTTGTATAATGCTGTTATACAGCAGATATTTATGATTTATCCAAGGAAGCTATTGGTAAAAGTTAAAAATCGGTTGAAAGCCAAGGAGATCGTAGTGGTGACGGGAATGCGTCGAGTGGGCAAAACCACGCTTTTGAAAATGGTTTTTGACGGCATTAATAGCCCTAACAAGGTTTTTTTAGATATTGAAAATCCAGTGGAACAAAAAATTTTTGAAGAAAAAGATTATAACAACATTTGGGCTAACTTAAAGCCATATGGTATTGCAAATACCAGCAAGTCCTACCTATTTTTAGATGAGGTTCAGGCAAGCCCAAGCATTATTAAAGCGGTTAAATATTTACAGGATCATTATGATGTAAAATTTTTCTTAACTGGCTCCAGTAGTTTTTATCTGAAAAATCTTTTCTCTGAAAGTTTGGCTGGCCGTAAAATAATTTTTGAAATGTTTCCACTTGATTTTGAAGAGTTTTTAATTTTTAAGGGCATCACTAAAGAGTTTCATATTTCATTTAAGCAGAAACAAGACAAGAAAAATAAAATTCAGCATGAGCGGCTGAAAAAGTTTTACGAGGAATACTTGGAATTTGGCGGGTTTCCGCAAGTTGTTTTAGCTGAAAGTTTTGAGCAAAAGAAGGAAAATCTCAAGGATATTTTCAAATCTTACTTCGAAAAAGATGTGCGGTCTTTAGCTGATTTCCGCGAGATTAATGTTTTTCGCGATTTATTGCTTTTACTTTTACGGAGAGTTGGCTCTAAATTAGAGATAAGCAAGCTGTCTGTCGAGGTTGGCGCTGCCAGAGCCACGGTTTATTCCTACTTGTCGTTTTTACAAGGCACTTATATGATTGATTTAGTGCCACTTTATTCCAAAAGTATTGATAAAGAGGTGGCTGGAGCTAAAAAAGTATATGTTTGCGATAATGGCTTGTTAAGTCAATTTAGTCGTGTTAGTAGCGGGGCTTTGTTGGAAAATGCTGTTTATCTTAATTTAAAACAATGTGGCAAGATTGGTTATTATCAAAAAAGGCAAGGATCGGAAGTAGATTTTATTTTAGATGACAAAATTGCCCTTGAGGTTAAGGAAAAAGGAAACGAAAGCGATTACTTAAAATTGAGCAGGATTGCCAAGAGTTTAGACATAAAAGAAAGATATGTTGTCAGTAAAGATTTCGCGCCAAAAAGGGGGTTTATTCCTGCTTCTGAAGTTTAAAATTATTTTGCTTGCCCCGTAAAGTATAAAAAGTATAAATTTATGTATTTCAAAAAAAACACCCTAACAAGAGTAACCGCGTTAATCTATTTTGTGGGTTTTGCTATTGTTTTTTATTTGGTATTAAATATTGCTAATCCCAGCGCTTCCGGCGGAGAAGGTGTGTTTGGTCAGATAGCGTATGTGGTAGTAAGTGCGTTTGGGATAATAATACCAACTGTGTTCGCGGGAACAATGTTAATTAGTGGTTTTATACAAATTGGTTTTTCGATTGTAGGGTGGAAAAAATTAACTATTGCAGACAAAGTTATTTTTGCAATTATGTTGTTAAGTTTTTTGTTTATGTTTCTTATTCTTGCTTATAACTTTTTGATTTATAGAACTGAAGGTTATCAAAATTCAAAAATAATAGAAAACATAGAAGAGCAAGACAATCCAGATTTATGTGGAGAAATAAAAGATCAAAATATAGTTATTGAAAATGAGACAATAGAACATTGTTATAAGCATTTTGCCCTAAAAAGACAAGACCCTAATTTATGTAAAAACAATTCTTGCTTTATTGAATTGGCTATAATTCTTAAAGATCCCTCTTTGTGTGAAAAGATGGTTTATGATTTTTCTGAACCAGGTTGTTATGAGGATGTTTTTAATGAAATTTGGGGAAGCATAGAAAATAAAGAAGCTGTTTGTGGTGCGATTGAGGATACAAATAACAAAAAGTGCTGCTTCAAGAGAATAGAATTAGAAAGGGTTTTAAATAAACCTTGGAGAAGCGAAGAAAGTAGAAAAGCGGTTTGTGGCAGTAAGGATCCAGGTCTCGCAGATTGTTGCTCTTTTAGGGTAGAACTAGAAAAGTAAAAAAGTTTATAAATTTTATGGTAGAAAAAGAAGAACAATTACAAAAACAAGGGAAGTTGATAAATATTGACAACTGTTTTTGTTTTGTTACAATTAAAGAGATTAATCTCACTGCGTTCGGGGTCGCAAGCCCATGACCGCAGTTTTTATTTAAAATGCGAGTTGTAATTTTTATTGATGGCAGTAATTTTTATCATCACCTTAAATATCTAACCGCTGGAAAGAATAATTTATCTCTGTTGAGTTAGGACTTTTAACGGGGTTTGCCTATAAAATAATTATAAATAATACGAATATGAAAAAAATTCTTTTAATTGAGGACGAGGCGGCTTTGCAAAAAACCGTGGGCGATCTTTTAATCTCCGAGGGCTACGAGGTGCGCTCGGCTCTGGACGGCGAAATCGGAGTTGCTTTGGCTCAAAGCGAAAAGCCGGACTTGATTTTGCTTGACTTAATCTTGCCCAAGCTTCACGGATTTGAAGTGCTCAAGTTTTTAAAGAGCAACGAAAGCACCAAAGATATTCCGGTGATTGTGCTTACTAATTTAGAAAAGGTCTCTGATGTGGACAGGGCTTTGGAGCTTGGCGCGACCACTTATCTCGTTAAAGCGGCTTACACTTTGGAGGAAATAGTGGAGAAAGTGAAAAAAGCGCTCGAATGATAAATTAGAAAATAGTTATTGGAACATAGAAAATGGTAATAGAAATTAGAAAATGGAAAAAATAGACGATTAACCAATTTCTAATTTCCATTTTCCATTACTAATTTCAAATTTCTAACAACCAATTTCCGTTGAATCTATGAAAGTTGAACCGCAGCAGTTAAAATCATTTCTGGCGGACGCGGGCCTGGTCAAAGAAAAGCAGTTTGACGAGGCCCTGGCCAAAGCGGAAAAAACCAAACAGAAAGTAGGCGATATTTTGGTTTCCGATGGCCTACTCTCTCAGGAGCAGATGATAAAAATGGAGGCCTATATTCTGGGCATCCCTTTTGTTAATTTGGAAGAAGAAACCATTGATCCGAAAATACTTAAAATTATACCCGAACCCATTGCCCGTTCGCACAATATCATCGCTTTTAGAAAAAAAGACCAAAACCTTGAAGTGGCAATGCTCGACCCTGAGGATTTAAGAACAATTGAGTTTATCAAGAAAAAAGCCAATTTGAAAATTCTGCCGCGGCTGACAACCGTGGATTCAATCAAAAACGCCTTGCGCCAGTACGCCAAGTCGCTGGAAGCGGAGTTTGGTGAAATCATCAGAAAGGACGCGGGCATTATTAAAATAATCAGAGAAAGCGACGAATCGGCCGGGAGCAAAGAAGTAGAGAAAGAAGAATTAAGAAAGGCAGCCGAAGAATTGCCGGTTATTCGTATTGTGGACACTTTAATTAAGCACGCTATTCTTCAGCGCACATCGGATATTCATATTGAGCCCACGGAAAAAGAAGTGATAGTTAGATACCGCATAGACGGCATTTTAAGAGACGCGATGCTTCTGCCCAAAACAGCGGCTTCGGGGATTGTGGCTCGCATCAAAGTTTTAAGCGACTTAAAATTAGACGAGCATCGTTTGCCGCAAGACGGAAGATTTAAGGTTGAAACCGAGGAATACCGCTATTCTGTAAGGGTGTCCATCTTGCCGGTATTTGACGGAGAAAAAATCGTGATGCGTCTTTTGCCCGAAACATCTTCTAAAGCCCTTACACTGGAGGGCTTGGGACTTAGAGGGATGGCTTTGGAAAAAATACAAGACGCTCTAAAAAGGCCTGTGGGTATGATTTTAATTACCGGGCCGACCGGTTCGGGAAAGACCACCACCTTATACGGTATGATGGAAATTTTGAACGACCCGGGCGTTAATATCTCCACGGTTGAGGACCCGATTGAGTATCGTATGCCTAGAATTAATCAAACGCAGGTTAATCCCAAAATCGGCTTTACTTTCGCCTCGGGTCTGCGCTCGCTGGTTCGGCAAGACCCCGATGTGATTATGGTGGGCGAAATTCGAGACAACGAAACCGCCTCGCTGGCCATTAACGCGGCTCTCACCGGACACTTGGTGCTGTCCACTTTGCATACCAACTCGGCGGCCGGGTCTATTCCTCGGCTGATTGATATGCAGGCCGAGCCGTTTCTTATTTCTTCCACGGTGAATATTATTTTGGCCCAGCGGCTGGTCCGGCGGCTTTGCTCGGAAAAAGAAAAATACACCCTGAACGAGGCGGAAATAAAGGACTTGGATAAATACTGCGATATGGACAAAATTATGGCTATGTTTAAGGAAGAAAAAATCGCCAAACCGAACGACACGCTCAAAGATATTACTTTTTACCGCCCTAAGACAACCAAAGAAAACGAGGACGGCTACAGTGGCCGCATAGGCATTTACGAAGCCCTGCCCATAACCGAGACCATCAAGGATATGATTGTTAAAAAAGCGACCTCGGACCAAATACAGAAGGAAGCGGAAAAAGAAGGAATGAGAACAATGTCCGAGGACGGGTTTGTCAAGGCGGCGCAGGGAGTAACATCGATTGAGGAAGTATTAAGAGTCATCACTGAATAATTATGCCTTCATATTCTTATACCGCTAAATCATTGCAAGGAGAAGAGGTCTCCGGAGAAAAAACCGCCAAAAGCGAGAGAGACCTGGCCGGCCTGCTTCGTCAGGACGGCTTCGTTTTGATTACCGCTAACGAAATGGGCCGCCCCAAAAAGATTTCTCTTTTTGAGGCCGTCAAAAACAGCATACCTTTTTTGGGCAAGGTTTCTTTGACCGAGAAAATGATGTTCGCCAAAAATTTGCAGGTGATGGTTAAGGCCGGCATTGCTTTGCCCAGAGGATTGCAGATATTGTCCACGCAATCAAAAAACTCGCAATTTAAAAAGGCGCTGGAAACGATTGGCGAGGACATTAGCAAGGGACGCAATTTTTCCGAGGCCTTGGGTAGGTATCCGCGGATTTTTTCCGAACTTTTCCAAAGCATGGTGGCGGTGGGAGAAACAAGCGGCACATTAGAGGATGTTCTGCGAGTGTTGACCAAGCAAATGGAAAGAGATCATGAGCTCAAGTCAAAGATAAAGGGCGCGATGACCTATCCGATTGTTATTATCTGCGCGATGATTGCTGTTGGCATAGTGATGATGGTTACGGTGGTGCCCAAGCTCTCGGAAACTTTCATAGAGCTGAAAGTTGAACTGCCCCCTTCCACTAAAATAGTAATTGGCTTGGGCAATTTTTTGGCCCAATTCTGGTATTTAGTGCCGATTATTGTCTTGGTTTTGTTTTTTTTGATTAGATTTATTTTGTCGCTGAAAATGGGAAAAAAAGCAACCGACGGTTTATTTTTAAGGATGCCGGCCATCGGCCCTCTAATCAAAAAAACAAACGCGGCCTATACGGCGCGCACTTTGGCCTCGTTGATTAGCGCGGGTGTGCCGATTGTAAGGGCATTGGAAGTGGTGGCCAAGACATTAAATAATTTTTATTTTCGGGAGGCCATTATTCAGGTCGCGGAAAAAGTAAGCCGGGGTTCGGAACTTTCTACGGCCTTAAAGCCCTACCAAAATATTTATCCTTCGCTGGTAGTGCAGATGATTGAAGTGGGCGAGGAAACCGGCCAAAGCGCGGAGATTTTGGAAAAACTGGCCGACTTTTATGAGGCCGAAGTAAGCGACGCCACCAAAAACATATCTTCCATTGTTGAGCCAGCTCTGATGATTATCATTGGCGTGGTCGTCGCCTTTTTCGCCGTTTCAATGATCCAGCCAATGTATTCAATGATGGATTCGATATAAAATGAAAAACGGTTTCACGCTTATTGAGATATTGGTTGTTGTTGCTATTTTGGGTTTGTTGATGGCTGGCGCTGTGCCGGGATTTCAGTATTTTCAAAAGCAGCGCGATTTGGGTTCTGGGGCGGACGGCATTATGTCTGCTTTGCGCCTGGCTCGAAGCAAAACATTGGCTTCGCAGAACGACAGCCCTTGGGGCGTTTATTTTTTTAACTCTGCCGCGCCCAATGAATATGTTTTATTTAATGGTTCCAGTTATGCCGAGCGAACCCTGTCTTTAGATGAAGTTCATTTTTTGCCGGTTTCAGTGGCGATAAGCCAAATCAGCTTGTCAATCGGACAGGAGGTTGTTTTTAGCCGGTTGAGCGGTAATGCTTCTTCTTCGGGCAGTGTTGTTTTGCAATTAGTCAATGAGCCAGCCAAAACAAAAACGATTTATGTCTCTTCTTCTGGCCAAGCGGGGCTGACGGCTTTCTCTTCTCCCAGCGACAGCGCAAGAATCAAGGACTCCCGGCATATTCATTTTAATTATTCGCGAATAATTAGCGCGCCGACGGAAAAAATCACTTTGATTTTCGGCAATCCGCAGATAGTCAGCCAGGAAATAAATATCGCGGAAAATATGCGGGACGGCCAGATTTATTGGTCGGGCGAGGTTGATGTTGCCGGAACCATACAAAAATTAAAAATACACACGCATTGGTTAAACTCTTCGGACACCCAGCTTTGTATTGACCGCGACCGAAGATACAACGATAAATTTTTGAAAATTACCATTTCTGGAGACGGTTCCGGCAGTTTGATTGAATACAGCGCGGACGGCTTAACTACCCAAGGCGGTTCAATTTATACCAGCAGTCCCCAATTGCAATGAAATTATTTTATGGCGCGGCAATTATAGAAATTTTAATCGCTATCGCTGTTTTGGCTTTGGTTTTAACTTCGGTTTTGGGTTTGGCCGGACTCTCGTTACAAAGCGCTGGGCTGATTCAGCAAACAGTGGCGGCCGTGAATTTGGCGCAGGAAGCAATGGAAGCGGCTCGCAGTTTTAGAGACGCCGTTGCCTGGGAGAACGAAGATCCGCAGGATCAATATGACGGTTTGGGAGTGCTCGCGCCCGGCGCTTTTTACCATCCGGCCAAGTCGCAGGACAGCCAGCCCAAATGGATGCTTTTGTCCGGCCAGGAAACATTTGGCGGTTTTTCAAGAAAAATTGTTTTTGAAAATGTTTCCCGCGACTCCAGCCAGAATATTGAATCGGTTTATAACCCGGCCAATAACGACCCGGACACTAAAAAAGCGATTGTTTCTGTTTCTTGGCAGGAGAAAGGCCGGCCGCATTCAGTTGAATTGAATACTTATTTAACCAACTGGCGATGATTAAAAGGGAGGGATTCACAATGGTAGAAATATTGGTTTATGTGGCTGTTTTAGGATTGCTCGTTTCAGCTATCGCTTCTTTTTTTCTTTGGGCGTCAAATGTAAGCGCCAAAAATCAAGCGATGGCCGAAGTTCTTAATAACGGCCAAAGAGCTCTTTCAACCATAACCATTGAAATTAGAAAAGCGAAAACCGTTTATTCTCCCACTATGTCTGCTTCGCAATTGTCGCTGGAAACAAACGATAGTTTGGGAGCGGGCGAGACAAGCGGCTTTGTTGATTTTTTTCTGTGCGGAGAACAGCTCTGCTTGAAAAGAGAAGGCCAGCCGGTTTTGGCCATAACTTCCGATAAGGTAGTTGTTTCTTATTTATCTTTTACGGTCGTTAATTACAGCACAACCACGGCTTCGGTTCAAATCGGATTGAAGGTTGATTATAAGGGCGGAGAGGGCAAAGCCGAGCGGCAAGCCGCGTTTAACGCGACCTCCACGGCCGCTTTGAGGCCTTATTAAAAAATATGTTATGTCTTAAAAGCCAAAAAGGATTTGCCGTTTTTTATTTAACTATGCTGGTAATGGCCGTGGCGCTTGGCTTGACCGCGTCGGTTTTCGCCTTATCGGCCAGCCAGCAAAAAATAGCGCAGGATGCCGTTAGGTCTAGTCAGGCCTATTACGCGGCCGAGGCGGGCGCTGAAGACGCGATTTATCGGATAAAAAAGATGCTGGATATCCCTTCGGAATACAGTATCAATGTCGGGCAGGATATAGTGAATATTTCGGTTGATTCGCCTAACTCAAATCGCCGGGTGGTCACCGCTATCGCGTCAGTCAATGGAGCGGTGCGGAAAACACAAATCACGCTCAGTATCAGCGCTGTTAATCCGGAATTTTTTTATGGCACCCAAGCCGGAACATTGGGCGTTGAAATGGAAAACAATTCCCGGATTGAGGGAATAGGCGGTTCGGCCGGCAATATTTATTCCAATGGTTCAATTTTCGGGGCGCAGGGCGTGGTTATTACTGGCGATGCTTTTGTGGCCACGGGTATGTTGCAAGACCAAACCCATACTGTTTACAATAGCGGCCAGGTTTTTGGTCAAACTAACCCGGTTATTGATATGGCGCAAAGCTTCAAGCCCTCTATTTCCGAAAAATTGGTCAAGGCGAGCGTTTATATCAAGAAAATCGGCTCGCCGTCTAATCGAACTATTCGGATTATGACCGACAGCGCCGGCTCGCCTTCAAAGGCCCAATTAGCTTCCGCTACTCTGAGCGGCAGTTTAGTCGGCACCAGTTATGGCTGGGTTGATGTTGTTTTTCCCTCGCCGTCAAGCTTGGTTCAAGACACGGTGTATTGGCTGGTTTTTGACGCCGCGCAAGATAATAACGATTACTGGTCTTGGGGCAAAGACAATGAGCAGGGCTATGGCAATGGTCAGGCGAAATATACCCAGAATTGGAATTCGGCCAGCCCGGTTTGGACAACGATTGCCGGCGATTTGGATTTTAAGATATTTATGGGCGGGCAGGCCACTTCATTAAATGATGTTTTGGTTAAAGGCAATGCCTCGGCCAACACTATCAATAACAGCAAGATATGCGGCGACGCCTATTATCAAACCATAGATAGCGGCTCTCTTAGTTTTCTTAACAGCCCAAGCAGTCCCTGTTCTTCCCCTTTGACTCCGGGAACAGCGCACCCGGCCAGTCCGGATCCGCCCTTGCAGAATATGCCTCTTTCTGATTCCAATATCAATCAATGGGAAGATGACGCGGAAAAGGGCGGAGTTCTCTCGGGCGACTTAGTTGTTGCTGTCAGTATGTCTTATGGCCCGAAAAAGATTGAAGGCAATTTAACGGTTGATGGCAGTAAAACTCTCACCCTTACTGGCGCCATTTATGTCACGGGCAATATTAATATCGGCAATGGCGCGTCCGTGCGTTGCGATGCCTCGTATGGCGCGAACAGCTGTATTTTAATAGCCGATGGCTGGATTCATATTGAAAACAACGGCATTTTTAGCGGTTCCGGGCAAGCAGGCAGTTATGTTATGCTCTTGTCTAATTCAATATGCGATGGTTCTTTTCCAACCGGCTGCACTAACCATAACGCGGCTATTGATTTGCACAACAACGCGGCGGGCGCGGTATTTTACGCTGGCAATGGCTTGATTTATCTGCATAATGGCGTTGAAGTTTCCGAATTAACCGGCAAGAAACTGCATTTGGAAAATAACGCTATTGTCAGGTACGAGCAGGGCTTGGCCAGCGCTAATTTCAGTTCTGGACCCGGCGCGTCGTGGCAGATAGAGGACTGGCAAGAAATTGAGTGATTTTTGTGATACAATGATAAAAAGGCAATGAAAAAATGTTTGACTTTTTAACCTTAAAATTGAGCGCTTTCGGTTTGGATATTTCCGACTTGTCAATAAAGTTAGCTTATCTCAAAAAGAAAAAGGGAATTTTAGGCGTGGCTTCTTATGGCGAAACGAAATTAAAGCCGGGCCTGGTGGAGAAGGGCGAGATTAAAGACGAAAAGGGGCTGGCTGACGCGATTAAAGCCGCAGTCAAGCAGGTTAAGGGCGAAAAACTTTCCACGAATCGCGTGATAGTCGGCCTGCCCGAAGAAAAGACCTTTTCCGAGGTTATCCAGATGCCTAAAACCAAAGAGGAGGATTTGCGAAAAGCGGTTTATTTTGAGGCGGAAAATCATATTCCTTTGCCTATTGAACAGGTCTATTTGGATTTTCAAGCGGTTGAACCGTTAAGCGGCCAATCGGACCACATTGATGTTTTGCTGTCTGCTATACCAAAAACAATAGCGGACGGTTATGTGGCCGCGATTAAAAAAGCCGGCCTGCGGCCGATGGTTCTCGAGAGCGAATCCCAGGCCGTGGCCCGCGCTCTGATTAAAGACAATACGGCCACAGCCCCGGTTCTTATAGTTGACATAGGCGCCGTTAGGACTATTTTTACGGTTTTTTCAGGCCGTTCTTTGCGTTTCACCAGTTCTATCCCTATTTCCTGCAATGAAATTACCGCGGCTATTGCCCGCGCTTTGTCTATTGATATTGGTCAAGTTGAGGCGCTGAGCGCGCGTTTTGATTTGAGAGCAAGAGACAAAGGGGGTGAAGGAAGAAAGATTTTTGAGGCCTTAGTGCCGGTTTTCACTGATTTACTCGAGCAGATTAAAAAATGCATTGACTATTACCAAACGCACTCCCATTACGAAAACTTGGCCGAAGGCAAGAAAGTGGAAAAAATATATCTTTGCGGCGGCTGGGCTAATATCGTGAAAGACCTCGTTGATTTTTTGGGCGCAGAATTGAAAATACCCGTTGAACTGGCTAATCCCTGGGTTAATATCGCGCCGGGCGGGCCGGAGACGGAAGGCAATTTGCCGGGGCATGGGTTGTCTTTTGTTACAGCTCTTGGCTTGGCATTAAGGGGAATACAGCAATGATTAATCTTTTACCGCCATCTGAAAAAATAATCCTCAGCGAAGAAAAAAACGCCCGGCTGGCGGCTATTCTTAGTATTGCGGCCGTGGCGTGCTTGATTTCTCTTACCGCCATACTTGTTTCCATTAATATTTATTTACAGTCCCAGTCGCAATCGCAAGTCATTATTTTTGAAGAAGCGAGCAAGCAGTTCAGGGGCTCTGAATTGCGCGGCTTGGAGCAGGAAATAACCTCTCTCAACCGTTCTTTTACCAGCTTAAAAGAGTTCTACGCGAGCAAGCCGTATCTTATCGCTGATGTTTTGGAAAAGATAAATAAGGTTGTGCCCGAGGGCATTTTTTTGGACGAAATTTCATTTAGCGTTTCCGCGAACGCGGAGCAGGAAAAAAGCGCCACGACCACGGCCCAAATTTTTCTTTCGGGTTTGGCCGTAAAAAGGAGTTTGATTTTTGATTTTAAGCGCAATCTGGAAGCCCAGTCGTTTTTCGACGAGGTTTATTTTCCTCCCGAGGACTGGGTCAAGCCGGAAAACGCCAGGTTTTCCGTTAAGCTCAAAATAGTGTTTTAGCAAAACAATGAAAAAAACTATTATCATCATTGTCGTTGCCGCAGTTATTGTTTCTGCTTTTATTTTTTTTGTTATCGCGCCCTTGATGGCTAATATGAAAAAAAATTCCAACGATCTTTTGAGCGCCAAAAAAACATATTCGGCTTTACAGGAGCAAATTGACAATCTTGAGCAGTTCAAGGCAACTCGCCAGATGCTGGAATACGACAGAGCGAAAGCCGATAATTTGTTCGTTGACCCGGATATGCCCTTGCGTTTCGTCCAGCTTTTAGAGGACATTGCTGATGTCAGCCAAATAACTATCAGTATTTCGCCGGCTGGCTCAAAAGCGATAAAGGGCGATACTTGGCCGTCTATGGCTTTCAGAATTTCGGCCGCCGGTTCGACTGTTGGCTGTTTCAAGTTTTTGGAAAGATTGGAAACAGCCCCTGCTTTGCTGGAAATCCAGAACCTTTCCATTTCCGCGATTAGCGAGGAGGAGGCCTTGCGAAGAAAGCAGCTGGGCTTGCCAACAGGCGAAGTAGAAGCCGAATTTTTAATTAAAGTTTATTCTATTAAACAACCCCGATGAATCTTAAATCAAAAATAGACGGCGCTAAAATAAAAACATTGGGGAAGCGATTGAAAGGCCTGCCTCTTTTTGTCGGCGAACGCGCTTTTTTATCCATTATTATTGTTATTTTTATTGAACTCGTTGCCGGCGGATTGCTGTTTTACAAGTACAGCGTTTTGCCCGGCAAAATAAAAATTGAAATTTCCGAGAATGCGGCTGATTTTAACAAAGATGATTACGAACGAGTAGTTAAGTTTTGGGAAGAACGGTCCAACAGAAGCCGAATCATAGAAGATAAAGTTTATTACAACCCGTTCAAACCCCTACCTTAGTTTACGACTTTTTCCAATTGTGACGTCTCAAAACGCCATGGCATTTTGAGACGTCACAATTTGGGAGGGCTTTGGTTGCGTTTTCGCGGTATATTTTGTAGTATATTTTTATAGAAGAGTCCCCGTAGCACAATGGATAATGCGACTGCCTTCTAAGCAGTAGATTGCAGGTTCGATCCCTGCCGGGGACACAACGCTAAGCGTTGTTTACGGCCGCGCTGAGCGCGGCCACCAGGCACGCTCAGCGTGCCACATAAATTTTGCGTCAGCAAAAATTTATCCCAAATTACACACACAAATTACAGCATGGCGGTCGTAGTGTAACGGTTTAGCACTGCAACCTGTGGAGTTGCCAGAGGGAGTTCAATTCTCCTCGACCGCCCCAAAGAATTTCTCGTTTTTAGTTTGGTCGACGGGGCTTATTATATATTCGCAGCATTCTCATTTATGAAAAAAAAGAAGACAAACATTAAATATCTATTTATCGTTGCTTTGGCGGCCGTTACTTCCGGCCTTTTAATTTGGCAGTATTCCCAGCTGGTGAGCGAAGAGTTCGCAACTATCGCCCGGCTTGTCGTGTAGTAAAAATATAAAAATCGGCAAAGGGCCGCCCTTTGCCGATTTTTTGTTTGTCCTCCTCCCGTTCGCGCGACCAATCCCGCGAAATGTTTTCCTATAAAATTTTAGAGTATTCTGGATAGTTTTCCTTTACTAAATTTTTCCAGTTCGCGGTTTCGTTACTGCCGCTCAAATCGTTTTTATGATAAACAACTAAAATATTAACAACACAAGTATTTTTATGAACAGCAATAATGCAACGGTTGCCTAAGGCGCGCCGGGATTCTTGCGTGCCGTGAACGCGAAACTCTGTTTTGCAGATTTTTGCGCCTCCTTGGTCTGTGATAGTTTCAGCGATATTGGTCTCTCCAATAAGCGTATCAATACGCTTAAACTCCTCACATATCGCGTTCCATGTTATATCCCAAGCTCCTTTATATTTTTTCTTAAACTTAGAGATAAAGTGCCGCTCAGCGTATTTTGCGACGATGACAGTGTAATTAGTAGACATAGTCGGGGTCTTGCTGGGTTATCAGTTCGTATGGTATGGCCTCGTCCGGGGCGCAAATTTTGTACGGGAGTTGTTCGTGGGTAAAATCGACAATGTCGCGCGTATTTTTATTTTTCCATTTCGCGCTTATCTTTTTTATAAGTTCTATTTCTTTGGTGTCCAATAGATCAAGGTTTTGATTAAAAGAAGAACCGGAAAGCGAGACAAGAAACGCGTCGCCTTTGTGGTCAACGAATATTTTGCCTTCTTCCTCAAGCTCCGCGAGCGCGCGGAAATAAGAATCTGGCACTGGGCCGTGCGCGCGGCGCAGATACTGCATTCCGCTCATGCTTTTTAGGTTTTGGTAGTACCACGCGAAATCAGCAAGGTATAACAATTTTGCTAATTTTGTTTTTGGCACTTTGCCGTCGGCAGATACGGAAGATTTTAGGTACGCAAGGATCATCTGTTTATATTTTTCATATTCGGGCAATGTCGCGCTGGCGAATTCCTCAATAGAAATACCGAACAAGTCTTTTAATTTTTCCGCTTCTTCCAAGGTTAATTCACGGTTTCCGCGTTCAATGCCAATATACGAAGGCCTTGAAATGCCAAGCTTGTCAGCCATAAAAGATTGAGGAAAACCCCGCCCCGTTCTCAACTCCCTGATGAATTGCGCGTATTTATTAATCATATATTTTCAGTATATAGGTTTATGTAAAAAAGTCAATCATAGCGTGTCAATAAACTTGACATATGTTTTGAAAGACAATGAAACCAAACAAAAACTGGCGGGAATAATTCTCGCCAGTTTTTGTTATGGAACACAATATTACTACTTCGGGTGCTTGATAATGTTCAAAATAAAATAGGTGTCGCCTTTAATTAGGAAGTAAAAACGAAAATTGTCATTAACTCGGCATTGCCAAATATCTCTTTCCTCGTCATATTTTTTGGCGCGCAAAGACGGATGCCTAATATTGTTTAATAAAAAACCAAGCTGTTTTTTAAACTTTTGCTTGGTGTTTTTTGGCAGTTCTTTAAATTTATCCAAAAATGGCTCAGTAAAAATCGCTTTCATGATTTTACAAACCTTTCAAAAACGATATGGCTTCTTTTGCGCCATTAAGCGCTTCAGAAATTCTTCCTTCTTTAATAGCTTTTATGCCTTCTAAAACAGCCGCTCTTTCCGGGTCGTCAATCAAAACTCTCCCCTCCTTGACAGACCGAAGGGGAATTTTTAAAACTAAATAATTTTTTGTCTGGCTCACCAAAACTTGTTCCATAATTTTACTGTTTTTATCATAACAAATTATCCCGCTAAAATCAAACCGCTCAAATTTTTGCGTCAGCTTTGTAGTTTGTGTGAGTAATTTGTAATTAGGGATAAAATTTCCGTTCTATATAAATTACGTTTTTTCCGTTTTCCAAATTACTAATTACAAACTACAAATTACTCAAAATTTCCGTTTAGCGGAAATTTTATGTGCCGCGGGTGGGAGTTGAACCCACACGAAGTTGCCCTCACGCGATTTTGAGTCGCGCGCGTATGCCAATTCCGCCACCGCGGCATTTATTTTTCCAGAGCGAAGTGGTGGAGATGGCGGGTTTTGGACCCGCATCCGAAAATTATCGCCAAAACAATTCTACAAGCTTGTCCCGATTTAATTTATCCGCGAAAAGTATGAAACCGGACAAAAAATTTTCGCGGCTGGCCCGTTGCTTTCAACAATTCTTCCGAGTCAAAAGAACTGTATATCTCGCTGGTATGACACTCGCTTTCGCCTAGCGAGAATTAGCGGAGCGAATGGCTTTAAGCGTATGCTAAAGCAGGTTCTTGAAATAAGTTGGCACTTATATCATTCCTCAAAGTTTTGCGAGATTTGAGAAAACTCGGCTTGCTTGGTTTGGTTCAATTCCCGTCGAAGCATTGCATCCCCGTATTTAGGATTTTTCGTTCAGCGTTCTCCGTATCTCTCTTTCCGTTTCCCTTTTTTTAATTTTCTCTCTTTTGTCAATTTCCCTCAGGCCTTTCACTAAGGCGAATTCCAGCTTGATTTTGCCGGCCTTACTATACAGCTTTAAAGGCACCATGGTCAAGCCCTTTTGCCGGCTTTTACCCAGCAGATATTTGATTTCCTTCTTTTGTAAGAGCAATTTTCTGGAGCGGTCTGGTGAATAGTCAACGGGCGTGTTGTTCGGCTGATAAGGCGGAATGTTAGCGCCAATCAAAAAGGCCTCCTCCTCTTTAAAAACCACATAAGCGCCGCGCAAGCCAACTCTTCCGGTTCTGATAGATTTAACTTCCTGTCCCAGCAAAACCATACCCGCTTCAAAGGTTTCCAGAATCTCGTAAGAATGGCCGGCAAATTTATTGACCGCTAATGCTTTCATGCCTCTATAATAGCATTTTCGCTGATTTTGGGCTATATTGAAATATGATGCTCCGAACAAAAATCAAAAAACTGCTCAAAAAAATAATCGGCCAGGAAGCGCGTCTGGAACATCCGGCTAATTTGGCTTTTGGCGATTATTCCACTAACGCGGCTATGGTGGCCAAGCTCAACCCACAAGAATTGGCTGAGAAATTAAGCGCCAACCCGCTTTTTGAAAAAGTGGAGGCGGTCAATGGTTTTGTCAACTTTTTTTTGTCGGGCAAATGTTTACGCCAGGAATTGGCTGATGTTTTAAAACGGGGCGATAAATTTGGCGATATTAATCTTGGAAAAAATAAAAAGGTTCAAGTTGAGTTTATCTCGGCCAATCCAACCGGTCCTTTAACCGTGGGCAATGGCCGAGGCGGGTTTATGGGCGATTGTCTGGCCAATGTTTTGCGAGCCGCCGGCTTTGCTGTCCAGAGGGAATATTATATCAATGACCGCGGCACACAGATAGAGAGCTTGAAAAAAGGGCTTTACAAGGGCGAAGAGCGAACTTGGAATAAAATTCAAAAAGAAAATCAGAAGTTTATCGCCAAAAAATTGCGGATTAAGTTTGATGTTTGGTTTTCGGAAAAATCGCTTTATAAAACCAAGCAGGTTGAGAGCGTTTTGAGTTTACTGGAAAGAAAATGTCTCACTTATCGCCAAGAAAACGCGCTTTGGCTCAAAACCATGGAGTTCGGCGACGACAAAGACAGGGTACTGGTTAGGAAAGACGGAGAGCCCACATATTTTCTGTCGGACATTGCTTATTTTAAAAACAAAATGGCTAGGGGCTTCACTCAGGTGATTAATCTGTGGGGAGCCGACCATCACGGCTATGTGCCCCGGTATCACGCGATGATCAAGGCGCTGGGATACTCTGCGGAAAAATGGCAACCCATAATATTTCAGCTGGTTCAACTGCTCAAGAACGGCAAGGAAGTCAAGATGTCCAAAAGAAAAGGCGTTTTTATTTCGTTGGAGTGGCTGATTGGCGAAGTGGGGCTGGACGCGGCTAGATTCTTTTTCTTGACCCGAAGCGCGGACAATCATTTGAATTTTGATTTGGGTTTGGCCAAAGAACAGTCGGACAATAATCCGGTTTATTATATTCAGTACGCGCACGCCCGCATTTGCAGCATTTTGCGAAAGTTCAAAGCGGAAAACTCGAAATTTCGACACATCGACACCTCTACATCTCGAAATTTCAAACTGCTAAAACACCCGAGCGAATTGCGATTGATAAAACAACTGATTAAACTGCCGGAAATTATTGAGGATACCACGCGCGATTATCAAGTACAGAGAGTGCCGCAGTACGCTCTGGATTTGGCCGCGGCTTTTCATCAGTTTTATCGCGACTGCAAGGTTTTGGAAGCAGACAAAAAAACCAGCGAAGCCCCGCACCATACGGCGCAGGGGCAAGCCCGTTTGGCGCTGGTTTTAGCCGCTCAAATCGTTCTCAAAAAAACACTCGGCCTAATGGGCATTTCTTCTCCCGCCAAAATGTAGAAATTATAAGCCAAGGGTTTCGGCAATATCTTGCATTCCGCCCAGGGCGATTTCAATGAATTTTTCCAAGGCGATTCCCAGCAATCCCTCGCACATATTGATAATTTCTCTTTTGGCGCCCTTGGCGAATGATTTTTCCGGCAAGCGGTTAAGAACATTTTCCGTTTTCAGCTCGCTTATTTTTTTATTGGGCAAAACAAGGGTGCTGGCCACAATCAGGCCAGTTAAAGGGTCAACGCAAAACAGAGCTTTGGCCATTTTGCTTTCCGGAGCAATGCCGTGCGCCTCGTTGTGCGTCAAAACCGCTTGGCAGGTTTCTTCGTCCAGCCCCTGTTCTTTGAGCATATCGTAGCCCAGCTTTGAATGTGTTGAGGGATCGCCTTGGCTTTTTTTGTAGTCAATGTCGTGCAAAAGCCCGCAAATGCCCCATTGATCCTCGTTCTCGCCAAAATGACGGGCTAATTGACGCATAGCCGCCTCTACGGCCAAAGAGTGTTTGAGCAGATTTTGATTCTGCAAATTTTGTTTTAACAGGTTTAGCGCTTGTTCTCTTTCCATTTTTTCTATTTTATCATAAATTTTGTTAAACTTAAACAATGCAGGCGATTGGATTTTTATGGATTATAGCCAGTTATCTGTTGGGCTCTTTGCCTTTTGGTTTTTTGTTTGGCCGCTGGTTCGGCAAAAAGAATGTTTTGGCCGAGGGCTGGCAGAAAACATCGGCCACTAATGTGGCCCGGGTGGCTGGTTTTTGGCCGGCTGTTTTGACTGGCGCGATGGATTTGACCAAAGGTTTTTTGGCTGTTTGGCTTGGCCAGAAACTCGGACTTTCTCAAACGGTATTGGCGTTATCTGGGGTAGCGGCGATTGTTGGCCATAACTGGTCTTGTTTTTTACGACTCAAAGGCGGCCGGGGCGTGGCCACCTTTATTGGCGCGGGTTTGGCGCTTTCTCCTCAAATTACCATTCTTGGCGTACTGCCATTTTTATTGCTCGCTCTTATTTGGAACTCGGCCATTGGCACATTGGTTATGCTGGCTGTGATTTTAATATTGATTTTTTTGTTTGGCCAATTTTTGCCAGCCGGGCTTTTTATTATTTTGGCTTCAATAATTATCTTAATCAAAAGGCTAAATTTTCAAGCCGAATGTAAGGAAATTTTGGCGGTTACAAAATATAAGCGGTCGCTTACATTTTGTAACCGGCTTGTTTTTGACAATGACCAGCCGCAATTTCAATTAAGATTAAAAAACATTATAGCTCGATTTGTGCCAAAAACAAAAGAGTTCTCTGAAAAAACACCGTTAGAAATGACATTTCTATCGGAGCAAGTCGAACCGATTTTTGAACTTAAGCCAAGCGATATTAAAAATTTTATCTTGTCAGCCAGGCAAAAACTCGTTCAATGTCAGGAAGAAATAAATCGGATAAATGTTTTTCCGGTAGCGGACAAAGACACTGGCTATAATTTGGCCGCCACTTTGCGGGGTATAAGCGAGGCCATTAGTCAAAAAGATTACGATTCATTATTTGAATTATCGCGGGATATTGAAAGGAGCGCCTTGCAAAGCGGACAAGGCAACGCGGGTATGATTTTGGCCGGCTGGCTTTTGGGTTTTCTGTCGGAAATCAAAAACAAAGATGTCGTCAATAGTTCTTGTCTAATCAAAGCTCTGGAAAAAGCGGCCATTGGAGCTGAGTTGTCAATTGCCAAGCCCGTTGAAGGCACGATTTTAGACGCAATGAAAGCGGCGACGCTGAGCGCCGCTCAAGCCCCGCTTAGCGCCCCGCTGAGCGGGGCTCAAGGGGCGGATAAGCCCGATATCGCCCAAATCTTAAAAGCGGCGCTGGCGCGGAGCGAAAAAGCGCTTGGACAAACTCAAAATAAATTGGCGGTTTTAAGAAAAAATAAAGTGGTTGATGCTGGCGCTTTGGGTTTTGTGAAAATCTTGGAGGCCTGGGTGGAAGTTTTGTCCAGTCCCGGCATGGACACGATCGTGTCCGCTGGGGTTCCGCGGATAAAAACAAAAAAGCAAGCTCCAAAAGAAAACGAAAACCGATTTGAAACCGTTTGCCGGTTCCGGGCAGATGACAACATTGATTTGGAATTTATAAAGCAAGAATTTTCTTTGCTTGGCGATTCTTTGGATTTTATCTCCGCTGAGAACGAAATGAAACTGCACATTCATACTTCTTTTCCGGAAAAAGTCAGGGAAAAACTGTCGTCTTATGAAATTGTGGAATGGCGAAGCGAAGAATTGGTTGAGCCAGTTGGTATAGTGGTTTGTGACAGCGCCGACTTGACCGATGATTTTATCAGACAACATAGCATTGAGCGGGTATTTTTTACAGTCCGCTTTCCAAGCGGCGAGGTTGTTCATAAAGATGATTTTTTTAACCAAATGCGCGAGGCAATAAAACAAAATAAACCTTTGTCCGTCACGGCCGCGCCCTCTATTGGCGATTTTCTATCCGCTTTTCAGAAATCGTTGAATAATTTTGAAACAGTTTTGGTGATCACCCCTTCCGCTAAACTATCGGCCGCCTATACCGCGGCTTGTTCGGCCAGAGAGATGGCGCCTGAAAAACAGCGGCTTTTTGTTTTTGATTGCGATAGTTTTGAAATGGGCGAGGGATTCGCGGCTATGAAAGCCCAAGAATTTATTGGGCAGGGCAAAAGGATTGAAGAAATAATAGGGGACTTGGAAATTTTTTGCCCAAAAATAAAAATAATCGGCTGTTTGGCGAATTTTGCTTATGTGGCTAGAAGCGGCCGCGTTAAACTGCCTAGAATTTTAGTTGCCATATTAAACTCGCTGCCAAAGATCGGCCTGTATATTTTAGTGGCCTTAGAGCAAGGGAAAGTTAGGTTGTTGGGCCTGAGAGCTGGCTACGACCCTATTAAAATTATTGTTCAAGAAATAGAAAAGCAAACCAATGGCCGATTATCTATACTAGCCGTGGCGCACGGCGATTGCCCCGAGAGAGCGCAAGTTTTGAAAGAATTTTTGGAGCAAAAATTAAAAAAAGAAATTTTGTTTGTTTCGCCCTTGTCTTCGGTCATCGGCCTTTATACCGGCCCGGACAGTTTGGTGGTTGGTTTTGTGGTATGATAACAGATAATATTATGACTCAAATAAAAAGATTGATTATCATTGACGGCCACGCGGTTCTGCACCGCGCTTTTCACGCTTTGCCTCCCTTGACCACTCAAAAAGGCGAGCAGGTGAACGCCATTTACGGCTTTTTACTTGTTTTTTTTAAGGCCTTAAATGAGTTTAGGCCCGACTTTGCGGTGGCCACTTTTGATTTGCCCGCTCCGACTTTTCGGCATCAAGAGTTCAAAGAATATAAAGCCAAGCGGCCCAAAATGGCCGATGAACTGGCCGAGCAAATTCCTAAAATAAAAAATATTCTTACCGCTTTTAGCGTACCTATTTTTGAAAAAGAGGGCTTTGAGGCCGATGATTTAATCGGTGCTTTGAGCCGGCAAGCGGAGCAGGAGCAAGTGGAAACAGTTATCATTAGCGGCGATTTAGATGTTTTACAGCTGGTTGGCCCTGCCACAAAGGTTTTCGCGTTGCGAAAAGGGGTTAAAGACACTGTTTTGTATGACGAGGAAAAAGTGAAAGAAAAATACGATGGATTATTGCCAAGCCAGCTTTTGGACTACAAGGCCTTGCGGGGCGACCCGTCCGACAATATACCCGGGGCCGCTGGTATTGGCGAGAAAACAGCTTTAACGCTTATTAAGGATTTTGACAATATTGAAAATATTTATGAAGTAATCGAGCGGCAACTGGACGGGGCGGAAAAAATAACGCCAGCGGTCAAAGAAAAACTAATAGCGTCTAAGGAGCTGGTTTTTCTTTCAAAGCGGCTGGTGACTATCAGAAAAGACGCGCCCGTTGATTTAGACCTTACTCAATGCCGCTGGGGCGATTATAATTTTGAAAAAGCGGAAAAAGCGCTTGGCGATTTTGAGTTTTACAGCTTAATCAA
>ERZ1292640.785-Hain-H43-02um-R1-785-length-26350-cov-5_pt1 | contig 26350 bp, 38 predicted proteins | sample MGYA00564404_ERZ1292640 | MGnify/ENA primary metagenome ERZ1292640 (study PRJEB36523, sample SAMEA6512636) | groundwater metagenome | collected 2019-01-08 | study: AquaDiva: Metagenomics assemblies of 32 groundwater samples | reverse complement strand
CGGTCACTCATTATCTTGTTTTCATCCACATCGGAATCAGCTGGCTTCGGCGGCTGTGTCGGCGGGACAAAGCCATCGAGCTTCATACCCAAACTCAAGCCCATTTCGGTCAATATATCCTTTATTTCATTTAAGGACTTGCGACCGAAATTCTTTGTCTTAAGCATCTCGGCTTCAGTTTTCTGGACAAGTTCATATATGTACTTGATGTTCGCGTTCTGCAAACAATTTGCGGATCTAACCGAAAGCTCCAGCTCTTCAACAGACCTATAAAGATTCGGGTTGAACTGAGGTGCTCCTTCTTCCTTGGCCTGCACAACCGGTTCAACTTCTTCTTCGAAATTTAAAAATACGGATAACTGGTCCTTCAATATCTTTGAACCCAATGAAACCGCATCCTCTGGTCTAACTGAGCCATCTGTCCACACTTCCAAAGTGAGTTTGTCGTAATCGGTACGCTGACCAACACGGCTCTGGGTTACCGAATAATTCACTCGACGAACTGGGGAGAAGAAACTATCAACAGGGATCACGCCTACCGGCATTTCCTCAGTTTTATTATTCTCAGACGGCTTATATCCCCTACCACGCGCCACTTGAATTTCAACCCTGAGCTTACCGCCATTGCCGATCGTAGCAATATGCTGATCCGGATTCAAAACTTTGACATGCTCTGAACATATAATGTCCGATGCCTTTACGTCACAAGGACCGGTCTTATCAACAAGAACGGTGGACTGCTCCGCTTGCATGAAAAAGCGCACTTCTTTGAGATTTAAAATAATCTCAGCAACGTCCTCTTTAACATCAGGTATAGCGGTAAATTCATGAAGTATGCTGTCAACCTTAATGGAAGTAACCGCAGCTCCTTGTAACGAGGACAACAAAACTCGTCTCAAAGAATTACCAAGAGTCAACCCGAACCCACGTTCTAAAGGTTTCGCGATGAACTTGCCATAGCTATTGCTAAGCGATTCCTTATCAACATCTAGAGCTTTTGGTTTAATTAAATCACGCCAATTTTTTTCAAGCATTTGTAATTTTCTCCTCTAATCCCTCGCTGGAACACCGCCAAATTTCATAAACACGGGCCAGCCATGCGGGAACTTTTAACTTGCTTACTTCGAATACAACTCAACCACCATACGCTCTTCCATAGGAGCAGTTACATCATCCCTGCTTGGAAGATCTCTAACCTTAACCTTCATTTTTGCAGCATCTAGCTCAAGCCACTGAGGTATCTCACGCCTTTTAACAGCCTCAAGGGCCCCCATTACCCTAGCCACACCCTTGCTCTTTTCCTTGACCTCAAGCATATCGCCCTTAGCAACAAGATAAGACGGTATATTTACTCTGTGACCGTTAACTTGAAAGTGACCATGCCTCACTAAGTGCCTGGCTTCGGAACGTGAATTACCAAAACCCGCCCGGTAAGCGACATTATCTAAGCGCCGTTCCAACATCGAAATCAAGTTGGACCCGGTGATACCTTTCATTCTCTCGGCTTTTTCAAAAAGATTCCGGAATTGCTTTTCCATCAATCCGTAAATCCTTTTGATTTTTTGCTTCTCACGCAACTGCAAACCATATTCTGAAAACTTTATCCTACCCTGGCCATGCTGCCCCGGCGGATAACCACGCCTTTCCACAGCACACTTATCCGTATAGCAACGATCACCTTTCAAAAAAAGCTTTTGGTTTTCGCGGCGGCAAAGACGACAAACGGAACCGACATACTTACCCATAACTCAGACCCTCCTCCGCTTAGGCGGACGGCAACCGTTGTGCGGTATCGGCGTCACATCCTCAATAAAAGTGACTCTTAATCCTGCCAAAGACAGCGCTCTTAAGGCTGATTCCCTACCAGCACCTGGGCCGCTGACATATACCTGAACACTTCGCATACCGTGTTCAACTGCTTTTCGTGCCGCGTCTTCAGCCGCCACTTGAGCTGCAAATGGGGTGTTCTTTCTGGAGCCACGGAATCCCTTACTGCCCGCACTGGACCAGCAAACAGCATTACCCATCTGGTCCGTGACTGTCACTATCGTATTATTAAATGACGAGAGAATAAAAACATTACCGGCAGAAACGCTTTTCTTACCTTTTTTTACCTTTTTGGCCTCCTGTTTAGTCTCGGATTTACCCTCTTTAACCACGGACTGTGGCTCGGCTGCAGCTACAGCGGCAACTTCGGTTTCATTAGTAGATACAGTTTTTTTTGCATCAGTCTTTTGTTCAGACATATTACCTCTTAAATTACTTCATTGCTTTAACGGATTTCTTACCGGCAATTGCTATAGCTGGTCCTTTTCGTGTCCGCGCATTCGAGTGGGTTCTCTGCCCACGCACAGGCAGGCTCTTTCGGTGCCTGGAGCCGCGGTAACAACCAAGATCAATAAGTCGCTTTATGTTAAGCGACACTTCACGCCTCAAATCGCCTTCAACTTTATGGTCACGGTCGATTAATTCACGCACCTTTGCAACTTCAGACTCCGTCAACGAATCAGACTTCCTGTTAAACTCGATCTGAGCTTCTGATAGAATTTTTTTCGACTTAGACCGGCCTATCCCATAAATATAGGTCAGCGCCACTTCCATTCGCCTGCTCCGTGGTAAATCCACACCTGCTATACGAGCCACGCTTGTTTACCTTCCTTTCATTCCTCTCAAAAGAACACGCGGGTCATCATAATATATTATTACCCTTGCCTTTGCTTATGACGCGAATTCTTACAGATAACCCTCACAACTCCTTTGCGCCTGATAACCTTACATTTGTCACAAATCTTCTTGACCGATGCACGAACTTTCATACTTTTTTCGCTCCACATACCTGATTACAGTCTATTTAATACGATAAGTTATTCGCCCTCTGGTCAAATCATAAGGCGACATTTCCACCGTAACTTTATCTCCGGACAATATTTTAATATAATTCATTCTCATCTTACCTGAAATGTGCGCCAGTATCTTATGTCCGTTAGGCAACTCAACTCTAAACATCGCATTCGGCAGTGGCTCCAGTACAGTTCCCTCTACCTGAATCATATCTTCTTTTGCCATCGCTCATTTAGCCGGCCTAAAACCAACCTTTCTCCTGTTTCAGCCAAACATAAAAACTAATTAAACCTCAGTTAAAATCACCGCACCATCGGGCGTGATAGCAACTGTATGCTCAAAATGGGCGGAAAGCGAGTGATCAGCCGTTACAGCCGTCCAACCATCACCGAGAACCCGCACTTCATGGCCGCCAGCATTTATCATCGGTTCAATAGCTAGAACCATCCCCACTTTAAGTTGAACACCCCTACCTTTTTGACCAAAATTAGGGATTTGCGGCTCTTCGTGTAGCGTTCTACCTATACCGTGACCAACGAATTCCCTTACCACGCTATATCCGAAAGGTTCAACATAATTCTGAATCGCATTACCTATGTCAGAAACATGGTAGCCCTCAACACACTGTTGAATACCACGCTTAAGACTCTCTCGAGTAACATCAATCAGCCGCTCAGCTTCTTTGGAAATACTTCCCACAGGAACAGTGCATGCGGAATCTCCATGCCAGCTTTCATAGCAAGCGCCAAAATCCAAGCTGACAATATCCCCCTCTTTAAGCAAACGTCTATCTGAGGGAATGCCGTGAACAATTTCATCGTTTATTGAAATACACAGGGAAGCCGGAAAATCTCGATAGCCAAGAAAAGACGGTCTTGCTTTTAAATCTTTGCAGCGGCTTTCCGCATAGCTGTTCAATTCTCCTGTGGAAATGCCTGGCTTAATCATAGCCGCCAGCTCTTCAAGAATACGAGCTACTATTGAACCTGCCTTCCGCATAAGTTCTAATTCTCGTGGTGATTTCAAGACTATCACAGCTATGGCCTTCTCATTTGTGAAGCACAGTTTCTAATGATGCTTCAACCCCGTGAAGAGGCTGCCTGGCATCAACGATATGCAGTTTTCCACGTGATTTATAATAAGTAATGACTGGGGTTGTTTGTTCATCGTAAACTTTCAAGCGTTTTTCTACCACTGCTGGCTTGTCATCTTCACGTTGTATGACCTGGGATCCGCAGTAGTCACAAACACCAGTTTTTTTAGCAGGTGCCGCTTCAGTATGAAACATGGCACCACATTTCATGCATGTTCTTCTTCCTGAAAGCCGCTTAATCAGCTCGATAGAAGGAATTTCGAAAAACACCGCGAATTCCACCTCTATCCCCTGAAGTAACAGCATCTTGTCTAAAGCTTCTGCTTGGGCAACTGTCCTGGGAAACCCATCTAAAATAATACTGCCAGCTGCTCCTGTTTCTTTTATTTTTTCTGAAATCAATCCAATCACGACTTCGTCTGGAACCAACGACCCGCGTTCTACGTAATTTTTTGCTTTCATGCCAAGCGCCGTACCATTAGCTATAGCCATCCGCAACATGTCACCGGTCGAAAACTGCTGCCAGCCATATTTTTCAACTAATTTCTTAGCCTGTGTTCCTTTGCCGGACCCGGGTGGGCCTAAAAACACGATGATCATGAGTAAGCCGCGCGACCTTTTAAGCGTGTATGCTTCATGAATCCTTCATAGTTCCTACTCAAAAGAAATGTTTCTATCTGAGCAACGGTATCAAGCGCAACACCAACTAAAATCAATACGCTTGTACCACCAAAGTAAAATGGCACTTTTATTGTTTCTGTAAAAATAGTCGGCAACACGCAGATAGCAGAAATATAGACAGCTCCTCCCACTGTTACGCGAGAAAGCACATAATCTATATATTGCGCTGTAGGCGGCCCGGGCCTGATCCCGGGTATGAATCCACCGTACTTTTTAAGGTTCTCAGCAACATCATCCGTTTTAAATGTAACGGCGGTGTAGAAAAAGCAGAAGAATACGATCAGTCCAACAAAAAGAATATTATATATCAAGCCCCCGGGTTGTATCAGTCCTGCAAATTGCTGAAGCTTCGCGGAAGGGAAAAAATTTGCTATGGTCGCAGGAAACATTATTAAAGATGACGCAAAAATAGGCGGAATAACACCCGATGTATTAACCTTCAATGGCAAGTTTGTGTTCTGTCCGCCGTAAATCTTTCGACCGACAATGCGCTTTGCATATTGTACCGGGATACGCCTCGCACCCCGTTCAATGAATATAATCACGAAGAACGTCGCGACCACGATTGCGATAACAAGAAGTATCTTGAAAAAATTAAGCTCACCGGATCTGTAAAGACTAAATGTAGAACCTATTCCAGAGGGAATCCTGGCGGCGATACCTGCATAAATAATAAGCGAAATTCCGTTGCCAATCCCACGTTCAGAAATCTGTTCACCCAGCCACATAAGAAATACGGTACCAGCCGTAAGCGTAACCGTAGTCATCAACTTGAAAGCAATACCTGCGTGAAGGACCACCGGCGGATTATTGTATTGCTCTAATCCAGCAGCAATACCATACCCTTGGATCAAACAAAGCAGAACGGTCCCGTAGCGCGTGTACTGTGTTATCTTCTTTCGGCCCTGCTCACCTTCTTTTTGAAGTTCATGCAGATACGGCCATGCAACAGTCAATAACTGAAAAATAATTGAGGCACTGATATAAGGCATCACGCCAAGTGCAAAAATACTGAAACGTTCAAGCGCGCCGCCGCTGAACAAGTTGAACCATCCGAATATAGTCCCCTGCATGCCGGCGAACACTTGTTGTAAAGCAGCGCCATCAACGCCAGGCGTAGGCACATGGACTCCTATCCTGTAAACGGCCAATACCAAAATGGTGAAAAAAATTCGCTTTTTTAACTCCGGTATTTTAACGATCCCTTCAACGCCTGACATGTAGGTCAGCCCCTTTCAGTTATTGACCGGGAATAGGAATAAGTTCAAATCTCCCGCCCGCCTCTGTGATTTTTTTCTGAGCCACCTCACTGATCCTATGAGCCTTAATAAAAAAAGGCTTCGTGATCTTGCCAGTACTCAGTACCGTAAGGCGGTCATAGCGCCCTTTTATAATATTCATTTTGACCAATGATTCCAGAGATACTTCCGGAAATTGATCTACAGACAGCCTTTCGATGTCCACAAGGTTCAACACTGCATTTGTCCGTTTCGCAAAATTCTTAAATCCCCGCTTTGGCAAACGACGATAAAGCGGCATCTGACCGCCTTCAAAACCAACCCTTACGTGTCCGCCGGTACGAGCTAATTGTCCTTTGTCACCTTTGCCTGCTGTTGGACCATGACCGGAACCAGAGCCCCTACCTAACCTTTTGCGACTATGTGTAGCACCGGGCCAAGCTCTAATCGTGTTTAACTTTAGCATTGTAAATTCTCCACCTTCAGTTTTCCTTAAGCATCAACGGTTTTCCGCCACCACTTCTACAAGATGCAGTACTTTTTTAATCATCCCCCTGACGGATGGCGTATTTTCAAGGGTTTTGAGTTGATGCCTTCTCCTAAGTCCCAAACCAAAAACAGTTGCCCGCTGATCAGGGTTACAAGCTATTAATCCTTTTTTAAGCTTAATAGTGATTGTACTTTTATTTTTTGGGGTACTTTTCCGGCTATCAGACATAAACGCTCCTTTAGAGAATCTCTCCGACCGTCTTACCCCGCGCTTGAGCGATCATGGCAAAACTACGCAACCGTTTTAGCCCTTCCACCGTTGCGCGCACGACATTATGAGGATTATCTCTTCGTATGGATTTGGTAAGAATATTCTTGATACCTGCGACTTCCAGAATAGCCCGCACCGAAGAACTCGCAATGATCCCTGTTCCTTCAGGCGCCGGTTTCATCAGTACCTCGCTAGAACCGAAACGACCGATTATTTCATGTGGAATAGTGCTCCCATCGAGCGGGACTTTCATAAGGTTCTTTTTGGCTTGTTTCCCGGCCTTCTTAATGGCCTCAGGAACTTCCCCTGCTTTGCCAAGACCGATACCTATTTGCCCCTTCTTGTCTCCAACAACGACAATGGCAGAAAAGCTGAACCTGCGTCCGCCTTTAACGACTTTCGCACACCGGTTAATATGAATAACCTTATCTTCGAATTCAGACTCTTCATGCTGCCGTTTTGTATCGTGACCGATAGCCATTCATTTCTCCTAACTCAGATCTTAGAACTTTAAACCACTCTCTCTTGCTGCTTCAGCCAAAGCCTTGATACGGCCATGGTATAAGTAACCACTCCTGTCGAAGACAGCTTGAGAAATATTTTTAGCCATGGCTCGTTTAGCTATTAAAGCGCCAAGCGTCTTAGCTGCATCAATACCTTTGCGAACCTTCCCTTTCAGCTCCTCTTCCAAAGTACTTGCCGCAACCAACGTATGACCTTTAATGTCATCCACCAATTGCACATAAATATGTTTGTTTGAACGAAAAACCGACACTCTTGGCCTCTCGCCATTCCCCTCAATATTGCTACGTATTCTGCGTTTCCGCTTGAACCTAATAACTTGTTTTGGGTTTGTCCGACGACGAATTTTGGTTGCCATATTTAATATCCTTTATTGGCTCGGTACTTACTTGGCACCAGCGGCTTTGCCCTGTTTACGTACAATTTGCTCATCGGCATATTTCACGCCCTTACCTTGGTATGGCTCCGGTTTCTTGAAAGACCGAATCTTTGCAGCCACCAACCCCACGAGCATCTTATCCGCACCGCTAATAACGATGTGCGTGTTATTCTCTACTTTAGCGGAAACACCCTGAGGCAGTTCATAATCTATAGGCTGTGAATAGCCAAGGCTCAGCGAAAGAGTCGCCCCCTTCACGGCCGCACGAAAACCTACACCAACAATATCAAGTTCCCTGTTAAAAGTGTTATGCACTCCAGTTACCATATTATGGATAAGTGTCCTGCTAAGACCGTAAAGAGCGGCGGTATTCATGACATCAGACGCTTTATCTTGTCCGATAACGACGTGGCCATTTTCAACTTTAGCAATTATTCCACGAGGTAATTTATAAGCCAGCTTCCCCTTCGGCCCCTCAACCTTTACGGTACTATCCTTTACTTCCACTTTAACTCCGGACAAAATCTTTACCGGCACCTTACCAACACGGGACATATTTCACCAAACCTCACACAAAACTTCACCACCGACCTTCATGGACTTAGCCTTCCGACCGGTAACGACACCTTTTGAAGTAGAAACAATCGCTATCCCCCCGCCACTTAAAGGACGGGGCATCTCCTGGTATCCCGAATATCTTCGCAAACCAGGCCTACTCACCCGCCTGACCCCTTGAATCACGCTCTCACCGCTATCGCTGTATTTCAAATATACTTTAATAACAGGGTGACCTTCATCCCGGACTAGGCGGAAATTTTTTATGTATCCTTCTTCCTTAAGCACGCGCACAACATTCGCTTTTAAACGAGAAGCGGGGATTTCCAATTTTTCATGCCCCTCTTTCGTCGCGTTGCGAATTCTTGTCAACAAGTCTGCGAGTGGATCTGTCATACTCATAATTCTTTATCCTCTTACGGCTTGCCTACCAACTTGATTTTGTCACTCCGGGCAATTGGCCTTTCAAAGCCAAACCACGGAAACAAAGACGACACATATTGAACTTGCGCATATAGGCCCTGGGACGGCCACACAACGGACAACGGTTCTTCGTGCGCACTTTAAACTTCATTTTCTTACCTATTTTTTCGAGTTTACTTTTTGTAGACAAAAACCGGTCTCCTTTTTCACTTAAATTTAAAAATCATTTCCGGAACGGCATGCCTAGTTCAGAAAGTAACGCCCTAGCATGCTCGTTGTTCTTGGCGCTCGTAGCTATTGTAATCGTCATTCCCTTGATCTTATCTACTTTGTCGTAATTGATTTCTGGAAAAATAATCTGTTCCCTGATTCCAAGGGAGTAATTGCCTCGTTCATCAAACCCCTTGGCATTGACGCCCTTAAAATCCCTCACCCTCGGTAACGCCACGTTTACAATGCGGTCAAAGAACTCATACATCCTCGCCCGCCGCAATGTGACCATGACTCCAACTGCATTCCCCTGTCTTACCTTAAAAGCTGCGATAGCCTTTTTGGCACGAGTCAATACTGGCCGCTGGCCAGTGATTGCCATGATTTCCTCAAGCGTGCTGTCCAAAACCTTGGGGTTAGCAACTGCATCTTTTACCGCGCAATTAACTACTATCTTCATCAAACGCGGCACCTGCATTGGATTGCTGAACTTAAGCTCCTTCATGAGTGAAGGCACCACCTTGGTCTTATAATAAGTAAGAAGTTTTGGGGACTTGGATGGAGATATCTTGGTCTCACCTGGAGCCGCTATCTTAACTGATAATGCAGACTCACCTTTGGCGGATTTAGCCTTGGCTCGTCCCGCTTCTGCAGCAGCTTTTTTAGCTTCAGCTTTTGCTTTTGCTTTTGCTTTTGCCGCTGCCTCACCGGCGGCAGCACCTTCCGGTGCCGCTTTTGGGGTCTCTTTTTCTTCTTTGGATGCTACCACAAACTATTCTCCTTGCTTATACTGAATCAATAACTTCATCACATTTCCTGCAAAAACGCACCTTGACCTTAGATGAACCGTCCGCTTGGCCTTTTTTAGTGGGCTTTTCCATAAACTTAACTCCGTGTCGGACACCACGGTTGCACTTCTTGCAAAAAAGCAAAACACTGGAATAAGCCAAAGAGGCTTCTTTTTCGATGATACCGCCATGTGGATATTTCTGGTTTGGACGCATGTGGCGCTTGACCATATTTACTTTTTCCACCGTGACACGACCTGATTTATCATCGACCTTAAGGACCTTGCCGGTCTTTTTCTTTTCACGGCCAACCATTACCTGGACCTGGTCATTCTTTCTAAGAGACAATTTCCTCAATCCTTCATTCACCATAAAAAAACCTCACAACACCTCTGGAGCAAGAGATATAATTTTTGTAAATGCCTTGGCACGCAACTCACGCGCAACAGGACCAAAAATTCTTGTCCCTATCGGCTCATTTTGAGCATTAATTAAAACGGCGGAATTAGTATCAAAGCGGATATAAGTCCCGTCATTACGATTTATTTCCTTTTTGGTTCGCACTATGACCGCTTTTAGTATCTCGCCTTTTTTAACTTTAGCATTCGGTATCGCGTCCTTGACTGTAACCACAATAACATCGCCAACCGTTGCATATTTACGTTTGCTGCCGCCCAAAACTTTGATGCACATCACCGATTTAGCACCGGAGTTGTCAGCAACATCTAATCTTGTACACATTTGAATCATGACTGCTGCCTCCCGCACTACTTAGATATTAGCTTCCACCACTTGGTTCTTGCGACGCAAAATACTTTTTAGCGCCCAGCGTTTCTCACGGCTCAGTGGCCTGGATTCGACTAAAGCAACTCTATCTCCCGTTTTTGCGTCGTTCTTTTCATCATGCGCTTTATAGCGACAAGATTTAACTAGATATTTCTTATAGAAAGGGTCGCGCACACGCCTATCCACCCTTACAACTATAGTTTTTTGCATCTTATCGCTGACAACAATGCCTTCCACTATCCGCTGCTTCTTCATAACTTTTCGCCTCCATCAGCGCTTTGCGCATGTTTACCTGCATATGCAGTAAGAAGGGTTTTTATGCGAGCAATCTCCTTGCGGCGAAGCCAGATCCCAGCAAAGTTGTTTGTTTGCCCAGTAACACGCTTTATTTTTAAATCATAAAGTTCCTTTTCCGCTTCACGGAGCTTTGTCTGAAGTTCCGTTTCAGAAAGGTTCTTTAACTGGTTAAAACGCTTTGTAGACACAACACACCCCTCTTTACGCTACCTGATTCTGAGACCCATCTCCGGCTGCCGTAACCGGCTGACCAGGGCGATTGACATCCCCACCGCCTGTAGGTTGATTTTCTTTACTAATTGCCTTGCAATGAAGCGACAGCTTCGTACCAGCCAGGCGAAGAGCTTCAAACGCTTCACTCTTCGGAATGCCGTCCATTTCAAATATAATCCGACCAGGTTTTACCACTGCCACCCATTCTTCCACATTGCCCTTGCCGGACCCCATCCTTGTCTCGGCTGGTTTTTTTGTAACGGACTTATTCGGAAAAACCCTGATCCATATTTTTCCGCCTCTTTTCACATAACGGGTCATGGCAACGCGGGACGCCTCTAGCTGCTTTGATGTTATACGCCCGCACTCAACCGCCTGAAGTCCAAACAAACCGTGAAACAGTGTATTCCCACGCGTAGCCTTGCCTCGCATTCTGCCCTTCTGCTGTTTACGCCACTTAACTCTTTTCGGTGCTAGCATGATCCGACATTCTCCTGTTAACTATTGCGCCGCCGTCTGCATTGCCTTCGCTTCTGTTGCAGCCTGTTTTTTGAGGGTAGCTATTTCGCCATGATAGACCCACGCCTTGACCCCAATTATCCCATAAGTGGTCCGTGCCTCCGCGACACCGTAATCAACATTCGCGCGTAGCGTATGCAACGGCACACTGTCCTCGCTATACCACTCCGTACGCGCTATCTCGGCACCGCCTAGCCGGCCAGACACACGTATCTTGATGCCCTTGATCCCCTGTTTGAAAGCCGTGGTCATGCATTTTTTCATGGCACGTCTGAATGCCACACGTTTTTCAAGCTGTGAAGCAACATTCTCTGCGATAAGAGCTGCATTTGCTTCAGGCTTTTTCACTTCGATTATATTCAGAAACACCTCATTCTTTGACAGGCGTTGCATATCCGCCTTTAATGATTCGACTCCCGCGCCTTTTTTGCCTATAACAATGCCGGGACGAGCGGTGTGGACATTAATTTTAACTTTATTAGCTGCACGTTCAATCTCTATCTTCGCTATGCCGGCCCCATGAAGCTTTTCCTTTAAATATTCACGAAGCTTGATATCTTCATGTAACAGCTTGGCGTAATCACGTTTTGAAAACCAACGACTGTCCCACGTCCTAGTTATTCCGAGACGGAAACCTACTGGATTAACTTTTTGACCCATCTTGCCCTCTTCAACCTATTTCTCAGCTAATGTCACTGTAACGTGACTGGTTTTCTTGTTGATCCTGAAAGCTGAACCCTTCGCTCTCGGCCTGAAGCGCTTCAATATAGGGCCTTGGCCAACAAGAATTCGTTTTATAAAAAGAGTGTCAACATCAACGGTGCCCTTCTGGTCAGCGTTTGCTGCTGCGCTCTTGATAAGACGATGCAAAATATCGGCTGTGCGTTTACGGGGGGAGAGCCTCAAATAAGCCAAAGCTTCATTAATGCCTCTTCCGCGAACTGCATCCGCCAACAGGCCCAACTTCCTCGGTGTAATCCTTACAAAACTTACCTTCGCATTAACTTCCATAGATCACCCCGTATTAAGTCTTTGATGCCCCTGTCGGCTTAGCGGCTGCTGCTGGAGCCGATGCTGTCGCCGCTGGAGCCGATGCTGCTGCTTCCGCCGCTGCCTTCTTGTCTGCAGGAGTATGCCCATGGAATGTTCTGGTCGGCGAAAACTCACCCAGTTTGTGACCCACCATATTTTCTGTCACATAAACTGGGATAAACTTCTTACCATTATGTACAGCAAAGGTGAGTCCGACAAAATCAGGTAGCACGGTGGATCTGCGTGACCATGTTTTAATCACCTTCCGGTCCTGGGCTTGACGCGCAGACTGGACCTTCTTCAGAAGATGGTCATCGCAAAATGGGCCTTTTTTAATTGAGCGAGCCACGTTTTCTCTCCTTCTCTATCTTCTTCTCTTAACAATGAAAGCATCAGTTCGTTTATTATTCCTAGTCTTATACCCCTTGGTAGGAATACCCCATGGTGTTCTTGGATGACCGCCACCAGAAGTCTTGCCTTCCCCTCCACCATGTGGATGATCTATCGGGTTCATGGATACACCGCGGTTAGTGGGACGAATACCAAGCCATCTGGTGCGTCCAGCTTTACCTATGGTGATATTCTCATGATCGGTATTTGAAAGCTGCCCTATAGAAGCGCGACACCTTATGTGAATAAGGCGCATCTCGCCGCTAGGCATTTTTATTTGGCAATATTCGCCTTCTTTGGCCATGAGCTGGGCATAATTTCCGGCCGACCTAGCAAGTTTGCCGCCTCTCCCAGGTTCCATTTCTATGTTATGAATCAACGTCCCAACAGGAATCGCGCCTAGACTAAGGTTGTTGCCTGGCTGTATATCAGCGCTTTCACCGGCCAAAACAACATCGCCGACTTTCATGTTAAGTGCGGCTAGAATGTAACGTTTTTCACCATCGGCATAGTGTAACAAAGCCAAATAAGTAGTCCTGTATGGATCATATTCAATTGAAGCCACCCGCGCCTGGATATCACGCTTGTCACGCAGGAAATCCACCACTCTGTATTTGCGCTTGTGTCCACCGCCAATATGGCGGACGGTCATCCTTCCGAAAGCATTCCTACCCCCGGTGCGACCAAGGGAAACAATAAGTTTCCGTGGTTTTTTCGGCTGCGCTTTCTTTGGTGTTAGATCCGAAAAATTAGAAACCGTTTTATATCGAAGCGAAGGGGTAACCGGATTAAACGACTTGATTGCCATAATTCAACTCACTTAGCCTGGAAAAAATCAATCTTCTGTCCTTGAGCCAACGTGACAAAAGCCTTCTTCCAATTTGACTGCTTTTTTACGAATCGTCCTATGCGTTTCACCTTACCGTGCATAACCATAGTGTGAACTCTAAGAACCTTAACATTAAATAACCGCTGAACCGCATCCTTGATCTCGCATTTGTTGGCACCCTTTGCGACTTCAAAAGCATAACATCCAGCGATTTCAGCAAGTGCCGTACTTTTTTCACTTATAACGGGCCGACGAATAACGTCATAGATATTTCGCATAAACCTGCTCCATTAATTCCCCTGATAATCCTTCCGGTGATCCCTCTGGCCCTGGCTTGGTGAGAGGCGGCTTTCCACCGCTTGCACGGAATTTTTCGTGAATAAAATCCAATCATGGCGGATTACATCATAAACATTTAATCCTTCGGTCCTCAAAACCTTCACTTTTGGGATGTTCCGGCTGGAAAGCTCGAGATTGTTGTTGGCTCCATCGATTATTAAAACGTTTTCGACATCTAGCTTTTTCCTGAGAATCTCATCAAGAACCTTCGTTTTTATTTTTTCCAAGCTTAAGTCAGCCAGGACTAAAACACGATTTGCCTTAAGGCGGTCTGATAAAGCACTCCTGAGCGCACCACGAACCATCTCTTTTGGCGTACCTTGCTCATAAGATCTCGGGATTGGCCCGAAAGTCTGGCCACCACCGGGTTGTAGAGGCGAACGAATTGATCCTTGACGGGCGTTACCTGTCCCTTTCTGGCGAAATGGCTTGCGCCCTCCACCGCGCACTTCCGCTTTAGTCTTTGTCTTTGCGGTCCCACGGCGGCGTCCTGCCATCTGAGCTTTTAAAACCTGATGAACTAGCGGAACATTTACATCCACGGCAAAAACATCATCTCGAAGCTCAACGGTTCCGACCTTTACTTTATCCATATTAAAAACATCCAAAGTCGGCATAATTTACGCTACCCCCTTCACAGCACGGCGAATAGTCACAATCCCGCTCCGCGGCCCTGGCACGCTGCCATGGATCAGAACAAGATTGTTTTCAAGGTCAACGCGTATTACTTTGACATTTTGGATCGTTATGCGCTCGTGACCCATTTGTCCCGCCATTTTCTTGTTTTTAAAACATTTACCTGGATCTGCGCGGTTTCCTATCGACCCAAGCGCTCTGTGCGTGATTGAAGCACCATGGCTCTTATATCCTCCGGCCATGTGGTATCTTTTCATGCCGCCTTGAAAACCCTTGCCTTTGCTTATGGCCGTAAGATCAACCAAATCCCCTGGCTTAAGAAAAGTAGCGGTGAGCACTTTACCAACAGCTAAATCATCGGCCTTAAACTCGTCTGGGAACCTGAACTCCTGATAGTGATAAAATCCTCTCGTCACACCTACTTTTTTAAGATGTCCTTTTTCTGCCTTGGTTGCGGATTTCTGTTTCTTTTCTAAAATACCGACCTGAACTCCGTTGTATCCGTTTTTATCACGTGTCTTTATCTGAGTTATCAATGCAGGCTTCAAGTCAATAACGGTAACCGCTATTGCATCACCGGCTTCATTAAACACTTGGGTCATTCCGGCTTTCACACCCACAATGCCACCAAGACTTTGATTCAAGGCAACAGTTTCCCTAACGTTACTTGAAACACTTTTGCCTTCTAACTCTGCAGGCTTTTGCTCCATATTTCTCTCCAAAAAAGTGGTTATATGAACCGCTTTTTTCTAACCATCTACTTTCAGTCAATCCAACCACTACAGCATCACCGGGAGACCGGATGCATTTCGTACAGTGGCTGTTTGAGTTCGCCGACTTCCTTACTAGGAAAGGTGCAGCAAGCACCAATGTAGTAAAGAGTATCGACTTACTCTCACCCTCAGGACTTTATTTCAACATCAACGCCAGCAGAAAGATCCAACTTCATCAATGAATCCACTGTCTGCTGTGTTGGTTCTAAAATGTCCAAGAGCCGTTTATGAGTTCTAATCTCAAACTGCTCACGGGACTTCTTGTCTACATGGGGCGATCGGAGAACACAATACTTATTAATCACTGTCGGAAGCGGGATCGGCCCACGTACTGTGGCTCCGGTTCGCTTTGCGGTATTCACGATTTCCCATACTGATTGATCGAGAACCCGATAATCAAAAGCTTTGAGCTTTATCCGAATTTTATGTTCCATAGCTGCTGCCATATACATCTCCAACTTCAAATCAGAGGAGTTCCCCCGACTATTATGCTGCATCAGCCGGGCAATCTCTCTCTAAACGTCTTAAAGTTGAACCTAATACAGGGTTTCCAATTTGAAAACAATTCTTTTCTTACCGGGCGGGTAATCGGGTACCATTCTTTTAATGTGGTAGAAATGACTCTATCTGTAAAACAGTTTCAAGCCCAGCTTATCGCAAAAGCGAAGGATGTATATTCGCATAGCCCGCTATCTGAAAAAGTGATTTCGGCTTTTTACGTAGTGCCAAGACATGAGTTTGTTCAAAAGTACCGCTTTTGGTCGAACCCTAATTGGTTTGAAGTTAATAGTGCAAATATTGAGCAGCATCTGGCTGCGCTTTATGCCGATCAACCTGTCATCATTTACGGCAGTGACGAAGATTTTGAGAGTAGAGGTGTTAAACCTGTTTCTACGATTTCACAGCCTTCTTTTGTTTTACGGATGATAGATCTCCTGAGGCTTGAACCAGGCCATAAAGTTTTTGAACTTGGTGCCGGGAGTGCTTGGAATGCCGCACTAATGGGAAATATTATTGGTCCTACCGGTAAGGTTGTAAGTCTTGAAATTATTCCAGATCTCATTGCACCGGCCAACTCCACACTTAAACGTCTTGGTATTGATAACGTGGATGTCCTGTTAGGTGATGGCGGAGATGGTTGTAAAGAATATGGGCCTTATGATCGAGCGGTGTTCACTGCAGGGTCTTTTGATTTACCTCAGTCTTTTTTTAGGCAAATCAAAAACGGTGGTCTTCTCTTATTTGTTTTAAAAAACAAAGGAGGAGCTGACAACTTAATCCTCCTTGAAAAAAGAGAGGACCATTTTGCTTCTATCTTTTCAATGTCTTGTGGCTTTGTGCCGATGACTGGAAAATATCGTTTTACCGATTTTGATGCAAAACCTTTAGATGAGATCCTAAATTCAGCAGGAATAAAGACGCATGAAATTGATAAAAACCCTTTCTGGTGGGCGGGGACGACTGAAGATAACTTTATATGGGCCAATGCCGGCTTGAGATCATTTTTGTCGATCAGTGAGCCAATGCTTGAAATCGTTGCTATTGGATCTGGTAAAACTTCTTTTGGAATCCTCGATAAGGAACAAAAGTCTTTTATGCTGGCAAAGTATGATAGTTTGATTAGCTTTGGTTCAACGAGGGCTCGTGATCACTTTATCTCCTCCATGAAATCGTGGATTGACATTGGCATGCCGGGCCTTTCAACACTTGAAGTAAGGGCATACCCAAAAGGAATTAATATTCATATTGGCCATAATGAATGGGTGAGTAATAGAGCTGAGACTACATTTATTTGGCGATTGCCTTAATAAGGTCGTTCGAATAGATCGATTACTTCAAGTTGAGACGCTAAAGAAGTATTTGGCCAAAACTACATTTTATGAAAATTACCAACCGATTCCGAAGAAAAGCGTTGAGGCACTCATAAAATATCTTTCGTCACCTTGAAATGATCGCCACAAATGTAACAACCGCACATTTGACTACGTGGCTGAAAAAATATCAAGCTAAGGCAGGAAATCTACTAAGCGCACAAATGTTTGTTAAAAATTCTTAGACAAAACCAATGCGCAGTGTTAGTTACTTTTTCATTAAATATTAATTGGAGGCTTTATGAAGTTTCAACCTTACTTTGGCTTTGTTTTATTTTGTTTATCTTTGAACGTTCATGCTGCAACCAGTATGAGTGCCATAGATGCAGTTAAATCAATTAAGCAGGAATTTCTCGGCTATAATAATTTTAGCGGCTCAGATAATAACGGCAATAAGTGTAAAATTACAATCGTCGACTTAGAAATCAATTTTTCAGGCATCCAAGTAAGAATCACCGATAATTTAAACAAGATTGTAGCTGCTGTATCAATTGATTCAAATCTACTAAGCGTCGCCAAGACAGTACGTAAACTTTCTAACCAGACAATTAATTTATACGAAATTTATGATAGTGAAATAAAAGACTCATCTTTGATTGCAATTTCTCACCATGAAGATGTGTTGGATTTTGATCTTGTGCTTATGCCCTCAGTTTTAAAAAACAAGCATGTCACTTGCTCCTACATTGAATAACTTAACTGGTCGTATATAGAGTCAGTTCGGAGTTGATGATTTGATTTTTAATTTTTGATCGGGCTGATTTTAGATTTTTGGATTTTCTTGTTTTTTGACTTTTTTCAGACTTAAACTGGAACCTTTTTTCACTTCAAACTCACCACCTACGTGGCGGCCATTTGCAATTTTACCTGCTCTCGAAGCAGTTTTCTGAGGTTGAAGCCGAAAATCGCACGCTGACCGTAGGTCCCCATTGCCGCCTTGCTGCGGGCATCCGGTTTGTTGAAGCCATAAATGGGACGCTTGATGGTCCCAATGCAACCCTCCACTTGGGCCCGCTCGCACTTCTTGATAACTTCTGCCATTGCTTCGCTCACCGCCCACTCTGCGTTGCCTGCAGGAGCAATTCCAACGTGAGTGACTCCCATTTTTTTTGCTCGCTTGATATTCACTTTGCTGTGACCACCCCGATCGTACCCAAAAATTTCCGGAGCTATTTGGAACGTCACTTTGTGCAGTTTGAGCGCTTCGATGCAGAATTTCTTGTCCGAATAATGTCCGCCACCGTTGATTAAGAAACCTTGCACGAATCCTCCGCCTATTCGATTGATTCCCCACTTCGTTCCAAATTCGACCGCCTTCCCCGCTTTGCCGCGGACAATCGAGTATACCTCTGTCATTTTGAGGTGAATAATCTTCTTGGGAGCCACAAAACCTGTATCCATGAAATGCTTGATCTGAGGTAACAAACGATCCATTACTGCCGTCAGTCTTTCGAGTTCGCATTGAGCCTTGTTTTTTACCCTGCTCCCGCAATTCCCCAATGCTTGGCTCAATCTCTCGTGAAGATCCTTGATGACATGGTAGAGTTTTTTTCCAACCTTTACCTTCGCCTCCTTGCTCTTGGCAAAGAGATGGCTGTTTCGAACCAGTGCCTTGATCTTTTTCTATACTTCTTTGAACTTCTCCCGGACTCCAATTAATCCGCTGCCAGCTCGTTTGAGTTTCGCTCCCAAAATCTTCGCATAACGCGACATCAAACCCACCTCGTTTGGATAAGGAATTTTGGCCTCTTGAGCAGTGGTATCGCTCATCAAGCGAGAGGGATCGGCAAACCCCTTGTCCACCGCGATTTTCAGAATCGCAGAATTGATCGCACTCATTCCTTCCTCTCCCATCATCTGCGTAAACTCGAAGATCGTAATGTGATCGATCCGCCAATCCGTATCCGTCAAGCCACACAGAAATCGTGCTGGTGCATAATGCGCTATTAGATCTTCGGCATCCCGATACGTGAGATTCTTGACAGCCATCAGTGCCACGGCTCCCAATAGCTCCAGGTAATGCGGTTGAGGCCCTGTCGGCAATTTGATTTTCTTCTCTCGAATTTCTATCTCTTGATCGATGAGCTCGTCCCAATCGATTTCTTTGGAGAGCCTCACCAGCTCGTGTTCTTCGCTCACAGTGATGCGTAACTGCATGTTCTCTGAAAAAAGGGACTCCTGACGACGACGTGCCATCTTCGTTCTCGTTTCTGATTTTTTGATTTAACTTCGTTTGGAGGGAAATTCTGTCCACGGTCACAAAAATACATTGGCAACAAATTACACTTTGGCAATAGAGGTTTGAAAGTTTTTCCGCAATTTTTATCGCATTTAGGCCGCTAACTCCGAACTGACTCTAAATAAAAGGGAGATTGATTTCGTGGTACTGCGGGATAGGAAGCCGCTATTCGCTGTGGAGTGCAAAACTGGGGAAAAGCAAATGTCGCCACATATCCCGTATTTCAGACAAAGAACTGCTATCCCAAAGTTTTACCAGGTACACATGGGCCAGATGCATCGCAGACCTATGGACGGTGTTGAGCTGCTACCCTTCATGGAATTCTGCCGAATAGAAAGCTTGCCGTAATTTAAATTGTGCCTTACCCAGTCCAAAGCATCTTTACCTAGGTGTGATAGCGCCGAACTGGCGTTATTGATTTACCGAGTTTAGGTTGATTATTATTTGGCCCCAAATTTTTTCGGAGACATAATTCTTTGCAATTTTTGAATGGCGCCAATAAAAGCCACCAGCGAGCGATACCCCTCCGGCAAGCCACCCAAGAAAAGGTCATAATCGATTTTTCCATACTCATGGACAAGCAGGTTGCGAAGCCCTACAGCTTTCACGAGATTCAAGGCAATTCTTTTCGAAACAAGTTTTTTTTGGCCAAGCACAATAAACACGTCCCTGCTAGCTGTTGGAACAGGCGCTCCTTGGATTGCAAGTAAGCGCCGACCTATTGCCACGCTTTGGTCAACAGATAGTTGGACCAGTCTTTCAATTTCATAATGGTTAGACTCTTGGGCCCTTCGTGACGAAGACACATGAGGCTTCAGGTCATTCAGAACCTCCAGAAGGGAAGTCATTTTTTCGCGAATAACCTCAGGCGACACGAAGCCTCCGATAAGCTTTTCGGAGCCACTCAGTCTGTTGGGCTTGAGGAAACGCAAGGATCTCATCCTCAGCAATAGCAAGAAGCGGTTCTATTTTATTGATATAATCAATCAAGCCGTTTTGTGGAGCTTCATATAACGCTACTGACTCGGTAGCAATCTCACGGATAAGAACAGGATTTAAGTTTGAGCTTAGTATAATTATGTCGACGGATTTCCCAAAGATTCCCTCTAACAATCCAGACAACTCGCTAAGTGCCTTCAATCCAAGATTCTTTCCTATAGCGACATCAAGATCGCGGGCTTTGGATAAATTCTGAAGTGCGCTACCAAACACCCGGATAAAAGTTAAACCTAGCTTGTTTGCCAGTGCTTCCAAAGCATTACGTTCTTTCATCCGTAGTTTAAAATTTGATCTTGATGATCTACTAAGCATATTAATACTTATACCATCAATATAGTGTTGTTACGTAATATTTTGCCATCCTGGCCTGGAATGAAGGTCCGCGTAGTTACTTATTTCGGCTTTGGCCTAGATTCTGCCCAATAGGTTAAGGCTGCCACAAAGGCTGTTGGGAAGAATTCGATATACCCTGAAAAAAGCCACATAAAATATGGTAATCTTTAATAAGCAGAGCCCATTGAGGGGCTGTTGCCGAATGGGCATTTCTTTGAATTTTGTAAAAAATTAGTCTCATTTTTTATTTTTAGGGCGTGTTTTGAAAAATAGGTAAAATCAGGTGTTTTATCTAAAAGCTCAAATCCACAAAACCACTTAACTGCTACATTCTCGTCTATTGCTCGTTCCATGTCTCTATCAGAATAGTCTTCCATAAATTGCAAAATCAGAGCTTTAACTCCTTGTTCAATCTCATATCCAGGAGCTCCTTTATCGGAGTAAAGTCTTCTAAATTCCCTACAAATTGGCTTGAAATTAAACACCTTCAAAACCTTCCTGTACGGGTGATCTTTTACAACTAATTGTTCAGTGGTAATTGTTTGAAATTGGAGTTGAATATTTTCTTTTAGCGGCATTGATAAAATCTAAATCAATCCCTGCTGTTTGCCACAAAAAAATGCCCATTCGGCAACAGCCCCTTATAGCGAAAGTTAACAGCAAATATATTCCAAGAAAAGCCACAACCGGATTTTATCCAAACAGTGACATCCTCATCAGCCGTGAATTGAATATAAATTCGACTATCCCGGAACTGACATCCATCCTCTTGCACGAGATTGGCCATCACCTCGGGCATCATGACGAGAATGAGTTGGCTGAACCTGATTTTGATACCCCTCTATTGCTCGATAAGTTCGCCGAAGAATTAGTCAAGGCAGCAATTTCGATTAGTGATGGTTTTAGAAATAAAATAGAAGGCCGGATCCAGATCGTAGTGATTCAAAATACTGACAAATCACCAACACTTGATATAAATCGCCGAGCACACAGCACCGTCTGGTCTACATTATCTGCACTTATACCTAGTAATAGTGTTTACACATTCAATATGATGGGAGAGATATCAGTATTCAAGGTCCTTGAGCGATCGAATGATTCTAAAGTTGATCAAATGCAGCTTGCAGTTCTTATTGATAGCATTTTCCGAAACATCCGCTGGGCAGAGCTCGAGTACGGCGTAAGTGATCCAGTACTTCACGTATACAATACACTTGCTCAAGCAAATTCAAAAAATGTCGTTTGGTTCGCAGACCGCATGGATGAAATCTACCATTTTCTCGGTGAGTGATTGGGCAAAGATATTCAAATAGGGCAACGCAAATACGGACAGTCTTCTTAGCCACCAACAGATCTAGCTCCTCTCGAGTCAGTCGAGGGGAGCTTGTGCCGCTTATCCAGCTTTACAAAAGCCACTTCCATGCTGGCGGTTACGGAAATCTTGGCGCCGTCGCTCCTTACTTCACGCTCATCATCCAAGGTGATAATCAACCCTTCCTTTAATTTTAAAATTTTGCAGGCTTCAATGATACCACTGTAATCACGGTCAGTGCTTGTTTTAGTGCCTACCAGAGTTCACCACGGCGGATCTTTTCCGACGATGCCCTTAACCCAAGCCATTGCTGGAAATCTGTCAGGAGGATGGCCTGTTGCTAAATAAATTTTGGTGAAACCTATTTCAGCAATCTTGCGTGATATGTCCTCACCCTTTATCCCGCCACCCAATTCAACATCCACATAAACCGGGGTGTCACGCGCAATACCAGCCATGACCTGCAGGAACTCCTCCGGCGTTGAAAATGCCGTAAAAGAACGGCCACTATTTCTTGCTGAATATTCCCAAGTCGATCGCACCAGCTCATCGTCATCAATCAATACAGCGTCAAGTCGCTTTTCTGTCGCTATAGGAGCCTGCCTTCTTGGATGTCTTCTTGGAAGCGTGATATTAACCGACGTCCCGCGGCCAACCTCAGACTCGATCATAAGCGTGCCGCCCCAAGCTTCAATAGAAGTTCTGGCGTGAAAAAGTCCGAGGCCGGATCCTTCCGGCTTACCGTAAGATACCCCTCGCAGAGTTAGGCGTGGAAGAATGTCTGGCGGTATGCCCTTTCCATTATCTTTCACAGACAGGAATATCTGGTCGGTATTACTAGAAAGAATAATGTCAACACTGCCGGGAAACGGCAAAGCCTCCACGCTGTTATTCACTAAATTCGAAAGCACCCTCTTAAATTCCACAGGCTGCACATCAGCATAGAGTTCATCTGAGGAAGCATCAATCCGAAGGTTAATCTTTATGCCAGCACGGGAGCGGAACTGGAGCTGCTTTTCCAAAAGCAAGTCACCAAGCAAAACAGCAAGCTGCTTTGTTGATACATTCTCTGTGGCGGTCTCCGGTATTTGTCGGCGGCTTACGGCCCAATTCTGTGAGAGCAGATTATTGGCGATGTCCTTAATGCGGCTTTCGGCATTTCGGATCATGAGACGTTTTTCTTCTGGTAACTGTTCCAGATCTAGAAGTACGGCCTCCAAAGCGGCAAGCGGGGATTTGATATCGTGAGCGACTTGAGTGGCGAGTTTACCAAGACTTGCTTCAGCTTCTTTCAAATGAAGCTGAAGGCGGAGATTTTCCTCCACAGCCTGCTTCGAGGACCGCAGCGCGAATGCCCAGGCCACTGTGCCAGCAAAACCAGCAATGATCATCGCAGCTAGGCACCACAGCAAAAGAGCCAGTAAAGCTGGCGTAAAAGTCAAAACAACTTTTAGAGGAGGATTAAATTGCATGAGCTCAAGCTCAATCGTCTGGGCATAAAATGGTATTTTTTTAAACACGAGAGTGGGCACCGAAGCCAGTACATCGCCTTGTTCATTGATCACACGGACAGCGCAAACATCATGTCTGGTCGAACTGCAAAAAATACGTGAAAGAGTTTGAACGGCTTCCAAAGCGCCTTCCTGTGCTGGTGATTCCCGCAGGAATTGCTGGGCGGAAGCCGCGACTCCGCGCTCACTATAACGAAAAGCAAAATAAGTTCCGGTGATAGAAAGAAAGCATACAGCAATAAGCAGAAAAAACACCGGCCTCTTGACTATACGCATTATGTCGTGATAACGAATATCTGCATTTTGGTAAAGGTCATTTTTTTTGGGGGGAAAATGAAGCGTCCCTTGCCGATGTTAAAGCAGTTTTTATTACCGGTACTCACCCTAACAATCTGCCTTGCGGGTTCTTGGGGGTGTAATGTGACTTCCCCCTCCAAGAATATCCGCGACACGGTTTTTATCCCTTATATGATCAGCACCATGCCTGACCCGTTAACAATCGTGTGGTCAGGAGATTGGGCAGCCGCTCATCATTTATGGACGACACTGGTTGGACTCAAGGCGGATGGAACTCCCGTTCCACGTCTAGCTAGTTCCTGGAATTTTTCTGAGGACAGAAAAAAGTGGACGTTCAACCTTGTGCCAAATCGTAAATGGTCCGATGGTTCCGTGATCACCACCGAACAAGTGGTTGCCTCGCTTAATATTTCCCTCAAGGGAACTTCTCACACAGATCTGTCTGGCTCTATCATCTCAATCAGCGGGAAAAATGATACCGTTGTTTTCGAGCTAAAAAGGCCGGTACCAGCTCTTCTCGTCACGCTGTCTTATATCGATTGGGCAATTTTGCATCCAGATACCGTGGACATAGGCAGCCAGAAACCAAAACTGAAATCGACATCACCGGTTTCGGGACAGTTCACACTTACAAACGTTAAAAAAGCGAGTGGGCCCGTTGAACAGTTGGAATTTATCCGTAACAAGTTTTCTGTCGATCCGATTACACTGAATATCAACCACGGTTTTCTCTCTTATTTTCCAGATTGTGAATGGTTGGCCATGAATCAAGACCGGGCGCTTGCGTTTCGTAGTTTTGCCGAGAACATGACGGAACATTGCCGAAGCAGCCTGGAAAAAGAATTCAACATCATGAAGCTGCAGCCCACTTGGGTTATAGGAGCCCAGTTCACCGCTAGCGGCGAAAAACATTTTTCATCATTGGAGCGTCAAGCACTACTGGTGCTTCTCCACAAGGATATAGAAAAAACCAAACCTTCCTTCGGCGTGCAAAGAGCTACTGGACTACTGCCTCCATACATGTTTGGCGCGCTATCAGAGGAAGAATTTGCAGTGTTTCTAACTGCCCTTGAGCGATCAATTCAGAAAACCAATTTTTCAAATCTCAAAGGCAAAACGATCCGGCTGGTTACGATGGAGCTATGGGAAAAATGGGGGAGCTTCAAGTGGCTCAAAGACGCGCTTACCCGTATAGGTATTCATGTTGAAGCCAAGGCCCTCCCTAGATCCGAGTATTTCAACGCCATGGGCACCGATGCGATAGAGCAGCGGTTTGACTTTAACTTTATTCCAACCGGAGTGGGCGATCCCGATCCTGATGGAACCTGGCAGACGGCATCGAAGAATTTTTTTCCCGGTTCCATTGACCTTGCCCACGTTAGCGCCGCTTTTTTTGAAACGGACCACACTAAGCGCGCCGCGCTTTACAAAAACATGGCAAGGGAGTTTCTTTCAAAGGCGTCATTTCTGCCGTTCAAATTTGACTCACCTTATGTAGGAGTCCACAAATCATTAAAGCTCGGTGACGTGGCACCTTTTCGGGCCGGGCTAACGCTTTATGATCTTGCGCCAGCCAATCAGTGAGGCCTTGTGGCGCCTTACCGTTAGGATGACAATGGCCGCTAATTTTGCGCGATGTGGGCTTAAACGAGAAAGTACTAAGATATTTCATGCAATGGTTGAAGCCCCTGGCTACTGCACCACCCATGCGGTTAGTCTTGATGTAACCCCTCCAGGAAGAACCGAGCGGATAAGGTTTAGCGGAGTAGATATAGATTCTGCCAAAGTAGCCGCGCGTAAGGCGTTTTGTGAATACCTGGAAGCGATCACGCTCTGGGATTCAGGCGCGAGCGAGGAAGTAAGCCGCTCAGGCTGGGCTTGCGCCATGACCGAAAATTCCGCCCAAGACACCGCATACCGCGAGCTTATTGAACGAGACGCTTTTATCGCGCACTTTCTCTGCCCGGAACTCAGGAGTACACCCATTCCATCTTTAGCGGATTTCAAACTAGTGCGCCTGCAATCGGTGGATCCAGAAATGAAGGTGATTTATTGTGGTCTATTCCTCCCCGATCTTAAAAGATGGCTCATCGGTGGAGCCTGTGAGCGCGATGAAGCAGCGGCTATTCGAAAAGCGTTATTGGAAGTAGTGATGATGCGGAAGGACTGGACCGCCACGCCACGGGGCAATCATTCACCAAAGCACCAGGCTCTTTTGCCACACTGGGAAAGTCCTGAAAATCCTAAGGTGATGGCTAATATCTTCAGTTTGTTCGCTGGCGGCGGAACGAGGGCGATTGATTTTAGCATCGATAGAAATCATGCCAGGCCAAAAGCAATCCGGAGATTTTCTAAAACACACGTAGTCGTGGGTTGTGAGCATCCCGACTTGGCCGCGCTGACCTTTGGTGAACTTTGGCTCAGGAGCGAGGATAAAATCCGACAAGTACTCAAGCGACGCGGGCTCGAGATCCATGAGTGGCT
>ERZ1292640.784-Hain-H43-02um-R1-784-length-26374-cov-10_pt1 | contig 26374 bp, 28 predicted proteins | sample MGYA00564404_ERZ1292640 | MGnify/ENA primary metagenome ERZ1292640 (study PRJEB36523, sample SAMEA6512636) | groundwater metagenome | collected 2019-01-08 | study: AquaDiva: Metagenomics assemblies of 32 groundwater samples | reverse complement strand
CTCGACGAGATGGACCGCACCTGGTTGCCGGTGGTTCACAGCTGGCGCCTCAACGAGCGCCACTACGGCGCCTTGCAGGGCCTGAACAAGGCAGAGACCGCCAAAAAATACGGCGACGAGCAGGTCCTGATCTGGCGCCGCAGCTACGACACGCCGCCGCCGCCGCTGGAGCCCAACGACCCGCGCTGCGAACGTGACGACCCGCGCTACGCCAGGTTGAAGCCCGGCGAGGTACCGCTGACCGAATGCCTGAAAGACACGGTGGCCCGGGTGCTGCCTTTCTGGAACGAGTCCATGGCGCCGGCCATCCTGGCTGGTAAACGCATTGTGGTGGCGGCACACGGCAACTCGATACGCGCGCTGGTGAAATACCTCGACAACATTGCCGACAAGGACATCGTCGGACTGAACATTCCCAACGGCATTCCGCTGGTGTATGAACTGGACGCCAATCTCAAACCGCTGCGCCACTACTACCTGGGCGACAGCGAGGCCGTTGCCAAAGCCGAGGCGGCGGTTGCCGCCCAAGGCAAGGCCTGAGCCTCCGGACCGCTGGCGGCGCCCCGCCCGGCACTCCAGTGTCAACGTAAGGTAAAGCTGGCCCGTTTTTGAGACATTTCGGCGCGCTGGCGCCAGAGGCAGCGCCAGCTACGGGAACTGTTGATCAAGGCCTTTCTCCAAGGTGTATATTGTTTCAAATTCTGTGACAACTGCTCCGAAACAGGGGCGAATGAAGGTGTTTATGGGTCAGAAACTCAAGATAGCAGGCTGGATTTCCATCGGCGCGGTCGCCGGTGCGCTGACCACCGTGCAACTGCAGGCGGTTGCGCGGGGCGGACTCACGCCCCTGCCGCTGGAAGAGCTGCAGCAACTGGCCGCCGTGTTTGGCATGGTCAAAACCGACTATGTGGAGCCTGTTGACGAGAAAAAACTCATCACCGACGCGATCTCGGGCATGGTCGCCAGTCTGGACCCGCATTCGGTTTATTTCGACAAGAAGTCCTTCAAGGAATTCCGGGAGGGAACCAGCGGGCGCTTCGTTGGCGTCGGCATCGAGATTTCGCAGGAAGACGGGCTGGTCAAGGTGGTTTCGCCGATCGAAGGCTCCCCGGCCGACCGCGCCGGCCTCAAGCCCAATGACCTGATCACCAAAATCGACGACACCGCGGTCAAGGGCCTGAGCCTGAACGAAGCCGTCAAGAAGATGCGCGGCGAACCGCGGACCAAAGTCACGCTGATGATCTTCCGCAAGGACGAAAATCGGACCTTCCCGGTGACCATCACGCGCGAGGAAATCCGCACGCAGTCGGTGCGCAGCAAGGTGATCGAGCCTGGTTACGCCTGGATTCGCCTGAGCCAGTTCCAGGAACGCACGGTCGATGATTTCGTCGCCAAGCTCGAACAGATCTACAAGCAGGAGCCCAACCTCAAGGGGCTGGTGCTGGACCTGCGCAACGACCCGGGCGGCCTGCTCGACGCCGCCGTCGCCGTGTCGGCCGCCTTCCTGCCCGAGAACGTCACCGTGGTGTCGACCAACGGGCAACTGGCTGAAAGCAAGTTCACCTACAAGGCTTCCCCCGAGTTCTACCAGCGCCGCAATGCCGCCGATCCGCTCAAGCGCCTGCCTGCTGCCGTGAAGAACGTGCCGCTGGTGGTGCTGGTCAACGAAGGCTCGGCATCGGCCAGCGAAATCGTCGCCGGCGCATTGCAGGACTACAAGCGCGCGACCATCATGGGAAACCAGACTTTCGGCAAGGGCTCGGTGCAGACCGTTCGCCCCCTGGGTCCCGACACCGGCCTGAAACTCACCACCGCGCGTTATTTCACGCCCAGCGGCAAGTCGATCCAGGCCAAGGGCATCGTGCCCGACGTGATGGTGGACGAAACGCTGGAAGGCAGCCCGTTTGCGGCCCTGCGTACGCGCGAAGCCGACCTGGAAAAACACCTCGCCAGCGGCCAGGGTGCCGAAGTCAAAGACCCGGGCCGTGAAAAAGCCCGCGAGGAAGCCCTCAAGCGCCTGGAAGAAGAGTCCAGGAAGAGCCCGGAGCAGCGCCGCCCGCCCGAGTTCGGCAGCGACAAGGACTTCCAGCTCGCGCAGGCCATCAACCAGCTCAAGGGCCGGCCCGTGATGATCAGCAAGACCATGGTCGAGCGCAAGGAAGAGAAAAAGGAAAACTGACCGCGTCTGCCTGCCAGGCGACGGGTCCGGACGGACCGGTCGCGTGGCTGCCCCGCACTGCCCGGGTCACGTCCGCCCATGAACGACACCCAGCTGCTGCGTTATTCCCGCCACATCCTGCTCGACGAGCTGGGCGTGGAAGGCCAGAACACCCTGCTGTCGTCACGTGCGCTCATCGTGGGCGCAGGCGGCTTGGGCTCACCCGTCGCGCTTTATCTGGGAAGCGCCGGGGTCGGGCGCATCACCGTGGTCGATGACGACCGGGTCGATGCCACCAACCTGCAGCGACAAATCGCCCACACGCTGGCACGTATCGGCCAGTACAAGGCGCACTCCGTGCAACAGGCCGTCACCGCCATCAATCCGGACGTCGAGGTCATTGCCGTCACCACGCGCGCCGACGCTGCCGTGCTCGACGACCACGTCCAGCAGGCCGACGTGGTGCTGGACTGTACCGACAACTTTGCCACGCGCCAGGAGATCAACCGCGCCTGCGTGAAACACCGCAAACCGCTGGTATCCGGTGCGGCCATCCGTTTCGACGGCCAGGTGACGGTCTACGATCCGCGCCAGAGCACCTCACCCTGTTATGCCTGTGTCTTTCCACCGACGGAAACCGTGCAGGAGGCCCAGTGCGCCACCATGGGCGTGTTTGCCCCGCTGGTGGGCATCGTCGGCACGGTGCAGGCGGCCGAAGCGCTCAAGCTGCTGTGCGGCATCGGCCAGGCGCTCACGGGAAGGCTGTTGATGCTCGACGCACGCAACATGGACTGGCATCACGTGCGGGTCGCACGCCATCCCTCCTGTCCGGTGTGCGGCGGCCTGCCGGCCTGAACACCGGGAATGCCGGGCGTCCCCGAGGCGCCGCGGCTTATTTGGCCGCCGAGCTGGCTGCTGCGGGCTTTTCCGGCGGCTTGACCGGGCTGGCCACCGCCAGCACCCGTTCACAGTCGGCATCTTTACCGGGTCCGGTTTCCACCGTGGCAGCCAGCGCGAGCAAGGGATTGATCGCGCCCAGCAGCAGGGCAATGCCGGCCCGGCCCGCCAGCGCCGCCTTGTCCGGACCGACCGCCGGCCTGGAAAATGTACCGGTGATTTTCAGGGGGGAGCGCAGGCTCAGGATGCTCTGGTCCTTGGGCTGCGGGTACAGCACCAGATCCAGCGTTTCATCGGCCAGGCTGATCTGGCCTGTGCCGTTGACCAGCGTGTCGGTGGTGTCCAGCAGGATGGCCCGGCTGGTCATCAGTCCCTGCTTGACATCAAACGCTGCGGCAGCACAACGCAGGGTGACGTTGCGGTCGCCGCTGGCCAGAAACTTGATGATCTCGCCACCGTCCAGCCCCATGAACTCGAGCAGGATGTTGCTGACCTGGCCCCGGCCCATCAGCAGGGCCACGCTTCCAGAGGACGAGCCGAGAACCTGGGCGCCGGAGTTGCCCCGGCCGGTCAGGTCGATCCGGCCATTGAGCTTGCCCAGGCTGCCTTCGGTGCGTTCGATGCGCGGGAACAGCTGATTCAGCTGCAGCATGCGTGCTTCGAGTCTGGCCTGCACGAGGGCGGGCTTGCTGTTGGCGTCGATACGGACCAGGCCGGCCAGCCGGCCACCGGCCATCCCCATGTCCAGCGGATCGAGCTGCAACACGCCATCCTTCAGCAGAATGCGCGCGTCAAAGCGGTCCAGCGGAAAGGCGCCGGCGTTCCTGACATCCACCACCTTGTAGTTGACGTCGGCATTCATGGTCTTGAGCCGCTCGAAGTCCAGTGTCGCGTTCGGCAACACCTTGCCGGCCGCCTGCACCTGCTTGACGGCCGAGGAAGACTTGTCTTTGGCAACGGTTTTGCTCGTTGTGCCTGAAGCACCTGTGGGCACACCAATCAGCGGACCAAGGTCCTCGAAATCGAGCGATTTGGACTGCACCTTGCCAGACAGCAGGGCCAGCTGGCCCGAGCGGTCATAGGTGAGATCGCCCGACAGGTCGGATTTGCCAAGGCGCCCCTGGATGGCGGCCACCTTCCAAACGGCGCCCTGCTTGCCAAGGTGACCACGCAGGGCATAGACCGGCGTGTCCGGCAAAACGACGCCCAGCAGGTTGTAGAGGTCGGCCAGCGTGCTGCCCTTGAGGTCGAAATTGGCATCCAGCCCGTCGAGCGCGGCCAGATTGCCGATGCTGCCCCTGGCCTGTAGCGTGGTTCGGCCTGCACTGGCATTGATTTCGATCGGAAACGGGTTGACCTGGGTGTCGCTGAGCTGCAGCACACTGCCGGTGCGCCCCTGGGCCGAGAAGGTCTCTTTTTTCCAGGTGCCACGCGCCTTGTAGCTCAGCGGCATGTCCCGGGCCGCCGCCGCTGTTCCGGCTTCAGCCTCACTTGCTGCCGTCATGCCGAACTCTGTCTTGATATCAGCCCCCTGCGCTTCGGCCAGGTAGTTGAGCACGCCCTTGTCCACCAGCAACTGGCCAATGCGTGGCACGGTACCGGCATCGGACGTGTCCTTGCCCAAGGCCCAGGTGCGCCGGCCATCCGGCTGGATCTGCAGTCCCAGCACAGGCTGGCTCAGGCTGACGCGCGGGAGGTCGACCTGACCGCGCAGCAAGGTCCAGAACCGGATGTCGAACTCGGCGGACTCGGCCTTGACCAGGTAAGGGTCGCGTGCCCAATCGGGGTTGGCGAAGGTGATGCCATCGGCCTTGACCGTGATGGTGCGTCCCAGTTGCACGTCCAGCCGCCGGGTGATTTCGAACGGGCGCCCGGTCCGGTCGCTGACGTAGCGGTTCACCGGCCCGCGCAACCAGTCCCACGGAAAAAACACGACCACCAGAACTAGGACCGCCAGAACCAGTGCCGCGCCCGCCACGAGCCGACCCCATGTTGGCAGGAGGCGAATGCGGGAAAGGGAGGTTGCGACACGGGTCATGGGGGCGGCCTGCGATTCTTGATTTGGGAAGACCGGGAGAGGCCCGACACCTGCAAGTGGTTGGCACCGCGCTGTTGTAAACGAAGGGGAAATCAACCGGCAGTGAAGTATCTGCCGGGAACGGCCCGCACACCGTGGGCCACAGCCATCGATGGCTGTCAGTGCCTGCCTACAGTCCAAGAGTAGGAAACATCCTACAAGCCAAGCACTCGCACCCTGTCAAAATCGGTGAGAGAACATGGATACATTAGTTAACAGTCAAGATGTACACGGCCAAACGCCGTTGTAACTGTTTGAAAAATGCCGCGGTCAGGGATGGCAGACCGGGATTGAAGCTCAGTGGGACTAAAAACTTATATCGTCGAAGACAACGCCACCATCCGTGACAATCTCCTGGCTACGCTCGAAGAGCTGGCCGGTATTGACGCAGTCGGTACGGCGGAGACAGAAAATGAAGGCAAGGCCTGGTTGCTGGCAAACAGTCAGCAATGGGACCTGGCGATCGTGGACCTGTTTCTCAAACAGGGAAGTGGACTGGGCGTTCTCGAAGCCTGCCGCAACCGCCAGGTGCATCAAAAAGTCATCGTGCTGAGCAATTACGCGACGGCCGACATCCGCAAGCGCTGCGCCCAGCTGGGCGTGGACGCGGTCTTCGACAAATCCAACGAAATCGACGCGCTGATCGACTACTGCATCGAGCAGTGCAGGTCGATCAATGCCGGCCAGCCCCAGAAATAGGGCCGGCGGCAGGCGCTAGGGGCTCAGTCAATCAGCTTGTTCTTGAGCGCGTAATACGTCAGGTCGCTGTTGGACGCGAGACTCATTTTCTCCATCACGCGGGTCCGGTAGGTGCTGACCGTTTTGACACTCAGGGACAGCGCCTTGGCAATATCGCCCGCGGTTTCGCCCTTGGCGAGCTTGAGGAACACCTGGAACTCGCGCTCGGAGAGCTGCTCGTGAGGCGTGGCATCGTTTTTCCGGTTCAGCTGCTGCGCCAGCAATTCGGCCACTGCCGGCGTGATGTAGCGTTTTCCGAGAGAAATGACGCGGATCGCATTGACGATCTCCATCGGATCACACTCCTTGTTCAGGTAGCCGCTGGCGCCCTGGCGAATCAGGTTGACCGCGTAGTGCTCTTCCGGATACCCGCTGAGAATCAGGATGCCGACATCGGGGGCCTTGGCGCGGATCATGGCCAGGGCATCGATTCCGCTCTGGCCGGGCATGGACAGATCCATGACCAGAATGTCCAGCTCGACATTTCGCACCAGGTCAATGGCCTCGCGGCCACTGGCGGCTTCACCCACAACCCTGAAATCGACCTGATCCGAGAAGAACTGCTTGAGCCCGGAGCGCACGATGGCATGGTCATCCACAATTCCAATTTTGATCATTTCTTGTCCTCTTGGTTAGGCTGGCATCGCCAAACGGCACAATGCAGCAACACAGCCTCGCGCAATTGCGGGCTTCTGTCTTCAGTAGCGATTATTCACGAATTATTGATCCATGCCGAACGGAGATCAGGATGAGATGGTTTGCAATCCCCAAAATGGCAATCAGCCTGCCTCTGGCGGTGCTGGCAGCGGTCGTTCTGATTTCCATCAACGAGGCGGGCTTTCGACTGTCCACCGAGGCTGTTACCCGCATTGAGGAGTCGCAGGCCACACGCGGGGCCGTCAACATGCTGCTGCAGCAGATGCTCGATGCCGAGACCGGGCAGCGCGGCTATCTGCTGACCGGCGATCCCAAATACCTGGAGCCTTACGACGCGGCCACCGCCGACCTCAACCAGACCCTGGACACGCTGCGCCGGCACTACACCCCCTACCCGACGGAGCTGGCGGAGTTCGGCCTGCTGTCGCGCAGCGTGTCGCGCAAGCTGGCGGAGATGGACCTCAGCGTGCGCATGCGCAAGCAGGGCAATGAAGAAGCCTGGAAGTTTGTGCTGACCACCGACGTGGGCATGGACCAGATGAACGCCATCCGCAGCCAGATCGTCAAGCTGGTCCACGCCAGCAACAGCAAGATGGGCACGGCCCAGGCCCAGATCACCCGCTCGCTGCAGTTGTCGCGCATCGGCATCGCCCTGATGGCGCTGGCCGGGCTGCTGGCGTTTTACATGTATCTGCGGCAAACCCGGGCCCTGCTGGATGCCGGCAGGCGCGAACAGGAAGCCCTGCAGCGCGAACGTGACCAGCTGGACAAGGAAGTGCGCGACCGAACGGCCACCCTGGCCGAACTCGCCACCCACCTGCAACAGGTGCGGGAAGACGAGCGTGGTCACCTGGCACGTGAGCTGCACGACGAACTGGGCGCCCTGCTGACGGCGGCCAAGCTCGATGTGGCACGCATCAAATCGCGGCTCGGTGTCATTTCACCGGAAGCCGCCGAACGCATGCAGCACCTGATCGAGACACTCAACAGCGGCATTGCGCTCAAGCGCCGCATTGTGGAGGACTTGCGGCCCTCGTCGCTGTCGCACCTGGGGCTGGTCGCATCCCTGGAAATCCTGGCGCGCGAATTCGAAGACCGGTCCGGCCTGAGCATCATCACCGACCTGGAGACAGTGGAGCTCGGCGGCTCGGCACAGCTCACGGTCTACCGGCTGGTGCAGGAGTCGCTGACCAACATGGGTAAATACGCCGAAGCGAAACAGGCAGAAATCAGCCTGCATGATTTTGACGGCTACATCACGGTCGAGGTCCGGGACGACGGCACCGGCTTCGACACCACGCAGATCAAGGGATCGAGCCACGGGCTGGCCGGCATGCGCCACCGGGTCGAAGCGGCAGGTGGACGCCTGACCGTGGTTTCCAGTCCCGGCCAGGGCACACGCATCTCCGCCGTGTTGCCAAAAACGCTTTAAACGCTGGCGCTCCAGACGGCGCGGCGACAGCAACCACCGGCAACCCCGGCCCACGGCGGCCGCATGCGCAGCCAGCGCCTATCGGCTGCGTCCTACACGGCATGTTCATGCCAACCGACAAGGCCATCCGGTACTCACCGATGAGCACGCGGGCCTTCGACGTTTAACCTTGCTGCAGGTGTTTCAACTGCGAACGCCATACAACATCAAGGGGCGCGCCCCTGCAAGGAGATCGACATGCTGCACTATTCCGTTGTTTTCCTCGTGATCGCACTGATTGCAGCCGTGTTCGGTTTTGGTGGCATTGCCGCCGGCGCCGTCGAGATTGCCAAGATCCTCTTTTTCATCTTTGCCATCATGGCCGTGATCAGCTTCGTGGTCGGCCTGATGAAAAGAAAGTAACCCCCCTTCTCCACTCCCCGCGCACATCGCGCTGGACCTGCCTTTTCCTTCCTCCTTCCATTTCCCCAAGGCCCCCATGAAAAACCCGCTCTCCAGCCATCCCCAAGCCCAAGACACCCTGTCGGGCACGCGTCATCTGTCCGAGCAGATGCTGACCGGTGCCGAGAGGGCCATGGACAGCACCCGCAGCCTGGCCAACGACACGCTGGACCGCGCCGAGGACAAGGTTAGACATTTGCGCGGCAGCATCGACCCGCTGGTCGACAAGCTGGCCACCCAGGCGCAGAAACTGGCACGCCAGAGCCTGGACATGGCCTCGGAGGCCAGCGACCGCGCGCAACGCTCCATGCACCGTTATGCCGATGCCACGACGCGTTATGTGTCCAATGAGCCGGTGAAGTCCGTGCTGATCGCCGCCGCAGTGGGCGCAGCCGTTGCCTTGCTGGTGGCCTCGACCGTGCATCGCGACAAGCGCTGATTTCCGCGGTTTCGTCCCCTCTTCACGATCACTGAGCCTTCATGCTGCATCCGCTGTTTTCCATTCTCGTCAGACGGCCCGACCTGGTGGTCGATCACCTGTCGGCCTATGGCGCCCTGGTTCACGAGGAAGCCTCGCAAGCCGGGTCCGAACTGCTGCAGCGCGGACTGGCATGGGGCGTGGTCATCCTGTGTGCCGGCGTGTTTTTGACGCTGGCAGGTGTGGCCCTGATGCTCGGTATCCTGCTGAACCAGTTTCACTGGGCGCTGGTTGCCATTCCTGCGGTCATGTTGCTGCTGCTGCTCGTCGCCTTCGGCAAGGCGCGGCAACCCCTGGCCGCTACCCGTTTCGACGAACTCAAGGCCCAGCTGGACCGCGATGCGCAGGCATTGCGCGCAGCGGCCTGACCCCGATGATGAACGACAACACCGCGCTTTCTCCCCGCGAACGCCTGGACAACAGCCGGCAGGCGATTGTTCGCCAGATGGGGCATGACACTGCCACAACGGTTGAGCACGGCGGCAGCGACACCGAAATTGACGCGTCCGCCAGCACCTGGTCGCTCGTCAAACAGACGGCCACATCGTGGTGGCACGGCCACCCGGCCAGCCTGGCTCTGGATTTTGCCCAGCCCAGGATGCAGCGTTTTGCCCAGGAGCAGCCCCTGAAGCTGCTGGCCATTGCTGCCGGCATTGGCGCGGCGACCGTGTTCCTTCGCCCCTGGCGCCTGATATCGCTGACCGGCCTCGTTTTCGCGGCATTGAAGTCGTCCGAGGTCGCCGGCCTGGCCAGTTCCCTTCTGGCTTCCGGCACCCGGAACGACCGCTTTCGATGAATTCCATTCGCAAACCGACCGGCGTGGTGCCGTCAGTCGGCCAGCTTCTCAACTCTCCGCACCAAAACATATTTATAAACTTCAAGGAAACACCATGAAATACGCTCGCGCAATTGCATTCGCCGCCCTGGCTGGCATCACCATCATCAGCGCTGGCTGCGCCGTTACCCGCGGTCAGGAAACTGCTGGCTCTTACATCGACGACGCCGCCATCACCACCGCTGTGAAGGCCAAGTTTGCTTCGGACAAAACGGTTGCCGCCACCGCCATCAGCGTGGAAACGCTGAACGGCACGGTCCAGCTTTCCGGCTTCGCCAAATCGGCTGCTGAAAAAGCCCAGGCTGAAGCCATTGCACGCGACACCAAAAATGTCCGCGCTGTGCGCAACGACATCGTCGTTCGTCCTTGAACTAGCCCCGATGGGGTAACACGGGCTGGCCCTGCCAGCCTGTCAAGCGGGGTCCGGTTGCAGACAACCGGACCCCGCTTTGCCTTGTGCGGATCAATTCGCGATGCGCTGCCGCCTGGACTCTCCCCGAGTTCAAAAGAGCCACGGTCCCGCTCCTCCGGCCCCCGCCCATAAAAAAAGTCACTGGTACGCGACCCGAAGGCGCGTGCCAGTGACCGGCTTGGACGTAAACCTGAATTAACCGGGTTTGACCACCAGCTGGTTGTTGACCGATGTCACGCCCTTGACCTGCTTGGCGATGTCGGTGGCCTTGTCTTTCGCCGCTGCGCTGGGCGCCGGGCCGTTCAGGGTGACCACGCCATCCTTGGTGTCGACATTGATCTTGATGGCGCTCAGATCCGGGTCCTTGGCCAGCCCGGTGGAAACGGTCGCCGTGATGGTCACGTCGTCGATCTTTTCACCCATGGTGGTGCTGGCCTGGCTGCCCGTGGCTTGCGCGTCCTTGGACGCTTCTTTCATGGCATTGCCGGCATCCTTGGCAGCCTGCTCGGTTTTGGCGACGCCGGAGTCGATCGACTGGCCGACGGTCTTGCCGTCATCCGCCTTGTTGCAGGCCGTCAACGCCAGCAGGACGGCGGCGGAACACGCCAGCGCGACAAGCGGTCGCCGCGCTTGAAGAAGGGTTGGGTTCATGGTGACTCTCCTGTTTTGAGATGACATTCGCAATCGCTGCGCCCAGATTCAGATCTTGTCGATCAGTTTCTTGGCGTTGTCCTTGACGTTTTCCTTGGCGTCGCCGTAACCCGCCTGGGTTTTTCCCTTGACCTGGTCTGCCAGGCCTTCGGCCTCCAGCTTTTCATTGCCAACCACGCGGCCAGCCACTTCCTTGGCTTTGCCCGCAGCCTGGTCCACACGGCCTTCGACTTGATGCTTGTTCATGGTGCTTATTCCTTTGAAAATGGAGTTCGGCCCGCCTGGATGGCGGGCACACCTCCAATGTAGGCAGGCCGGTTGAGGCAGCCCGTCAGCGTCTGCGGAATTTTTTGTAGGACGGCAGGCAGTCCCTGCGCACCACCGCGTCAAGAGTGGCAGGCGCCGTGCCGCTTGCGGAAAAGGCGGGGCGGCAGCGCCTGCGGATCGGCAAACAGCCCACGCTGCGCCGACCGGGCCTGCGCCTGCAACTTCAGGTAGGGCCCGTCCTCACGCCCATACCGGTAGGACCAGGCATGGCCTTGCGCGACCATCCAGCCGGCCATGTCTTCACCACCCAGGTGCACGGTCGCCACAGCGCGGCCGTAGTCGTCAAAACGGTGCGTGGTCACGACCACCGTGCGGCGTGCCACGCGGCTGGCCAGGGCGATACGCGCGGCACGGCCGCCGGCCTGGCAGATCTCGGGCGCATCGATGCCGGCCATGCGCAGTTTCACCGGCTTGCCGCCACCGGCGGGCCGGGCCCACAAGGTGTCCCCGTCGGTGATATGTGTGACTTTCATGGCCTCTGCCCAAGCGGGATGGGCGCTGACAGCTATGAAAAATATAGCGAATTTAAATACATTCATGGTCATGCAGTAACGATCCAGCCCTCGAGCGGGTCGACATCGCCTGGCAGGCCGTAACGCGCTGCGCCCTGCGCATGCTGCGCCTGGGCCCACGCGGCCTGCATCAGGCAGAGCGCCGCATCCAGGCTGTCGCCGCTGGCGTCGTCGACCAGGGTGTCACGCTGCGCATGGCTGAGCTTCAGGCGCAGGCCCAGCCGGGTCTGGCCCATCTCCAGCGCGGTAATCAGGTCCTTGCGCGCAATCAGCCGGTCCGGCGTCTGCTTGAGCCGGTCATCACTTTTATAGGATCGCCGGCCGAGCACCTCGCGCGCGAGCAGCCCCGGGTAGGCTTCGAGCGCAACGCGCGACAGGTCGCCCGCGTGCAGGCCCGGCAGGTGAACGCCGGCTGCCAGCAACTGCGGCACACCCGCGTGAAGCATGAACGCCACCGGCGGATTGATCCATTTCATGGACGGGCTGGAACCGGCGGGAATATCGGTGGCGCGGTGCGCAAACTTGCCGCCCACAGGACGCGCCGCGCAGAAGGCCGCAAAAGTCTGACGGATCTCTTCACGGCTGAGGCTGGCGTAGTGGGCCATCAGTTCCGTCCAGGTCACCGGCCAGCCGAGATGCTCGACCAGCTCGCGCGGCAGGCCGAACGGGAAGTCAAAAGCCCCCAGCCACGCGCGGGGCTGGTTCAGCCAGTCGCCGAAGGCTTCCAGCGACGCGATGCGCTCCAGGCCAGCCAGCAACACCCGCCCGCTGGAAAGCGATCCGCTGGCCAGGACAATGGGCTTGCGGCGCGTCGGGCTGCTGGAGAAGTCGCAACCGATCAGCAGGGGCAGTGTCTGGGGCATGGGCCGGTTCCGTTCAGCCCAGGGCGAGCGCGGTCACGCCCGCGGCAATCAGGCCGGCGCCCAGCAGGCGCTGCAGACGGTCGCCCTCGCCGAGCAAGTGCCCGCCTATCAGCGCCGCAAACAGCATGGAGACCTCGCGCGCCGGCGCCACATGCGACAGCGGTGCCACCTGCATCGCATACAGGACCAGCACATAGGAGACCGGACTGATGGCGCCGACCAGCAGCGCGTACTTCCATTGCTGGCGCCACAGCCGCGCCGCCGCCGGCCGGTCGCGCAGGACCACCGGCGCAAGCAGCGCCAGCCGCACAAAATTGCCGAGGTAGTCGAGCAGGATGGGCGACATCAGCATGAACTTGACCGCATAACCGTCCACCACGGTGTAGCTGGCGATGAAAGCCCCGGTGAGCAGGCCATAGACCATGCCCTTGTGCACGCGGCGGCGCTGGGCCGGGTCGTGCGCGGCACGCAGCAGGCCCGGACCGCCGGCAATCAGGAACACGCCAAGCACCACGCCGGCAATACCTGCCAGTCCCAGCGCCGAGATCTGCTCGCCCAGCAACGTGATGGCCACCAGCGAGGACAGCAGCGGCCCGGAGCCGCGCGCCAGCGGGTAGACCACCGTCAGGTCAGCCTTGCGGTAGCCGCGCAGCAGGATCACGTAATACAGCACGTGCAGCACACCGCTGACGGCGATGAAGGCCCATTCGCGCCAGCCCCAGCCGGGAATCACCCCCCAGGCGGCCCACGCACCGACCGGCGCCCAGACCAGCATCAAGGTCACGCTGGTGAAAAAGGCGAAACGGGCGTCGCCGCCGGCTTTTTTGGCCGCAATGTTCCAGCTGGCGTGAATCAGGCCGGCAAGCAGGACCAGGGCAAAAGCGGACAGCGGCATGGCGCAAGCGGCCGGCAGCGCGCATGAACGCCGTGCGCCCGCGCAGCCGCCTGGCCAGGAGAACTCAGACCTTGCCGCAGATCGAGGCGGTGGCCATCAGGTCTTCCAGCAAGGCCAGCGAGACCTTGCCCGACACCGAATAAGGGTCGAGCTCGGCCTTCTCGGAGTATTTGAGCAGGATGGAGGTGTTGATGCGCTCGACATTGACCTGGCCCATGGTCCAGCCTCCAAAACGCCGCTCGGAGATTTCCTCGTAATGCAGCAGCACCACGTCCTTGTGGCGCGGGTCTTTCTGGATGTGGCCGTAGAGGTCGCTGATCTGCATGCGTCCGCCTTCGAGGGCCTGCAGGAAAATGCCGCCGCCATAGCAGAGGATGCCGGTGATGCCCATGGCCGGGTTGTGGCTGCGCGACTGCGCAAGAATGGATTCGGTGAGATCGCTGGAGCCGGGGTTGACCGAGCGGCTGGCGTAAAGAAGGCGTACCAACATCGTGTGTCCTTAGCTGCTGCTCTTTTTCGGGATGAGTGACAAAAATTCGCGGCGCAGGTTCGGGTCCTTGAGGAACACCCCGCGCATGACGGAATTGATCATCTTGCTGTCCAGGTCCTTCACACCGCGCCAGCCCATGCAGTAGTGGCTGGCCTCCATGACGATGGCCAGGCCATCCGGCCGGGTTTTTTCCTGGATCAGGTCGGCCAGTTGCACCACCGCCTCCTCCTGGATCTGCGGGCGGCCCATGATCCACTCCGCCAGGCGCGCGTATTTGGACAGGCCGATGACGTTGGTGTGTTCGTTGGGCATCACGCCTATCCAGAGCTGGCCGATCACCGGGCAGAAATGGTGCGAGCAGGCACTGCGCACCGTGATCGGACCGACAATGATCAGTTCGTTGAGGTGCTCGGCATTGGGGAATTCGGTGACGGTGGGGCCGGCCACATAACGGCCCTTGAACACCTCGTTGAGGTACATCTTGGCCACGCGGCGCGCGGTGTTGTTGGTGTTGTGGTCGCGCTCGGTGTCGATCACCAGGCTGTCCAGCACGCCCTGCATCTTGCCTTCCACCTCGTCCAGCAGCTTCTCCAGTTCGCCGGGCTCGATGAAGGCGGCAATGTTGTCGTTGGCATTGAAGCGCTTTTTCGCCAGGGCGAGGCGTTCGCGGATCTTGACGGAGACCGGCGTGCCTTCGTCAAGAAGGGCCGGGGAATCGGGCGTATTGGATTTCATAAGCATGGGCAGATGTTACCAGCCTGCCTCAAAACAGCCATGCCCCTTTTTTGCAAGGGTTTTAGGCCTCCAGCCCTTTATAGACGTGCGCTGACAGCTATGAATTAAGGAGCATTTTCAGCACCTGCCGGGGATGAACCCCGTCCGCAGGGAATCGGCGCGGGCTCAATAACGCTGGCCGGCAATCAAGAGGGCCAGGCGCATCAGGGCGTAGGCGAAGTAGTCCAGCACCCGCTGGCGCCAGGGCCGGCGGCTGTAGATGTCCGGATCCAGCCGCACGCCGCTGGTGGTCATGGCCAGCACCAGGCGCTCACGCAAGGCCTGCGCAAAGCCAAGGTCCTGCACCACCACATTGGCCTCGCGCGCCAGCAGCAGGCTCAGGGGGTCGAGGTTGGACGAGCCGACGGTGGCCCAGCGTCCGTCGATCACCGCCACCTTGGCGTGCAGAAAGCCGGCATCGTATTCATGGATCTCCACACCCGCGGCCAGCAGCGCACCGTACACCGGCCGCGCCGCATGGTATTGCATGAAGTATTCGTAGCGGCCCTGCAGCAGAAGGCTGACCTTGACGCCGCGCCTTGAAGCCCGGATCAGGGCCCGGCGCAACTTTCCGCCCGGCACAAAATAGGCATTGGCAATGATGATTTCGTCCCGCGCCTTGCCAATGGCCTTGCGGTAGGCGCGTTCGATGGTGCGGCGATTGAGCAGGTTGTCGCGCAGCAGCAGACCCGCGGTGTCGCTGCGTCCCCGCGTCGTGCGAGGAGAGGCGCCGGGACCCAGCCCGGCGGAGCGGCCACCGTAACCGGCCGCCTTGACAGCCTCCCAGGCGGCGAGCAGGTGGCGCTGGCGAGCGCTGTAGCCGGCCTCCACACGCCACCAGAGCAACGCCATGGCGTCGGAGGCTTCCACCGCCAGCGGCCCGGTGACCGCCACGGCAAAGTCGAATCGCGGTTCCGTCAGCGGCCCGTGGTTGGGGTCGTAAAAATCGTCCAGGATGTTGATGCCGCCGCAGAACACGATGTGTTCATCGACCACACACAGCTTGCGGTGCAGGCGGCGCCAGCGTTCGGGAACCAGCAGCCCCAGGGCAGCAAACCGGCCGCGGCCCAGCGGCGCATAGAAGCGCCACTGCACCCCGGCCTGATCGAACTTCTCCTGCCATTCCGGGGAAATGCGGTCGGTGCCTATGCCGTCGACCAGCACCTGAACGAGCACACCGCGGCGCGCTGCCCGAACCAGGGCCTCGGCGACGTCCGCACCCTGCCCGTGGACGTCGAAAATATAGGTTTCCAGCTGCACCCAGGCCGTGCCCGCGTCGATCGCCTGCACCAGCGCCGGGAACAGCGCCTGCCCGCCCTGCAGCAATTGCAGCGCGGATGCGGGGGATGGAGATGGAGAGGAAAGCGGGGCCATGATCTCGGGTGGGGAGGGTCGCGCCGGCGTCGGGTTCAGGCCGGCCACAGGCGAGTCCGGGTCAAGCGGCAAATTTTGGCAGCATCAGCACGGCCTCGGCATTCGAGGGGGAAAAGCACCTGTCCGCTGCTTCACGCCAGGGCAGCCACTGCCAGGCGCTGTGTTCGCGGGGGCTGAGCGTGACGGGCGTGCCTGGCGGCACACACAGGCTGAAGACATGCTCGGTGTTGCGCGTCACGCCGGGCGCGTAACGATGCCGCCACACCGGGTAGATCTCATAGACATTGGCCAGCGCCCAGTCCCGGAAGTCTTCCGGCCGCGCCGAAATGCCGGTTTCCTCCATCACTTCGCGCGCGGCGGTTTGCACCAGGGGCTCATCCGGCGCGTCCAGGGAGCCGGTGACACTTTGCCAGAACCCGGGCTGGTCGGCACGCTCGATCAGCAGCACCTCCAGCGCCGGTGTGTGAATGACCACCAGCACCGACTCGGGTATCTTGAAGGAAGTCATGGCCGATGTCCTTTTCCGTTCGGACAGGCAGGGATGCGCGGGAGTTGAGCTGCCGCCGCGCATCGTGCAAATTGCCTTTTTTCACAAGACAAATCGACCTCCAGCCCAATAAACACGGGCACCAGCAGCTATCAATATCGCAGCACGCCGCTGCACCGGCATCAGGCCGGCTGCGGGTTGCGCAGGCGGATGTGCAGCTCGCGCAGCTGCTTTTCGTCGACCGGGCTGGGTGCGTGCGTGAGCAGGCACTGCGCGCGCTGGGTCTTGGGGAAGGCAATCACGTCGCGGATGGACTCGGCGCCCGTCATCATGGTCACGATGCGGTCCAGGCCGAAGGCCAGGCCACCGTGCGGCGGCGCACCGTACTGCAACGCGTCGAGCAGGAAGCCGAACTTCTCCTGCGCTTCCTCGGGCCCGATTTTCAGCGCATTGAAGACCTTGCTCTGCACCTCGGCGCGGTGGATACGCACCGAGCCGCCGCCGAGTTCCCAGCCGTTGAGCACCATGTCGTAGGCCTTGGCGATACATTTGCCGGGATCGGTGTCCATCCAGTCTTCATGGCCGTCCTTGGGCGCCGTGAAGGGGTGGTGCACCGCGCTCCAGCGCTGGCCTTCCTCGTCGAACTCGAACATCGGAAAGTCCACCACCCACAGCGGCTTCCAGCCGGCGGTGAAGATGCCGGTCTTCTTGCCGAAGGCACTCAGGCCGATCTTCAGGCGCAGCGCGCCTATGCTGTCGTTGACCACCTTGGCCTTGTCGGCGCCGAAGAAAATGATGTCGCCGTTTTGCGCACCGGTGCGCTTGAGTATCTCGGCCACCGCAGCGTCGTGGATGTTTTTGACGATGGGGCTTTGCAGGCCGTCGCGGCCCTTGGTGACATCGTTGACCTTGATCCAGGCAAGGCCCTTGGCGCCGTAAATCTTGACGAACTCGGTGTAGCCGTCGATCTCGCCGCGGCTCATCTCGGAGCCGCCCGGAACACGCAGTGCGACCACGCGGCCGCCCGGCGTGGTGGCCGGCGCGCTGAAGACCTTGAAGTCCACATCGGCCATCACGTCGGTCAGCTCGGTGAACTCCAGGTTGACGCGCAGGTCGGGCTTGTCGGAGCCGAAGCGGTGCATCGCGTCGGCATAAGCCATGACCGGAAACTCGCCGAGGTCGGTGGCCAGCACGGTCTTGAAGATGTTGCTGATCATGCCCTGGAACAGGTCACGGATGTCCTGCTCGCCCATGAAGGACGTCTCGATATCGATCTGCGTGAATTCGGGCTGGCGGTCGGCGCGCAGGTCCTCGTCGCGGAAACACTTGGTGATCTGGTAGTAGCGGTCGAAGCCGGCGACCATCAGCAGTTGCTTGAACAGCTGCGGACTCTGCGGCAGCGCAAAAAACATGCCTTCGTTGACGCGGCTGGGCACCAGGTAGTCGCGCGCGCCTTCGGGCGTGCTCTTGGTAAGCATGGGCGTTTCGATGTCGATGAAGCCGTTGGCGTCGAGGAACTTGCGCGTTTCCATGGCCACGCGGTAACGCAGCATCAGGTTGTTCTGCATGTAGGGGCGGCGCAGGTCCAGCACGCGGTGCGTGAGGCGCGTCGTCTCCGACAGGTTGTCGTCGTCGAGCTGGAACGGCGGCGTGACGCTGGGGTTGAGCACGATCAGCTCGTGGCACAAGACCTCGATCTTGCCGCTTTTCAGCGCGTCGTTGACCGTGCCGTCCGGGCGGGCGCGCACCAGGCCCTTGATCTGCACGCAGAACTCGTTGCGCACGCCTTCGGCCGTGGTGAACATGTCGGCGCGGTCGGGATCACACACCACCTGCACATACCCCTCGCGGTCGCGCAGGTCGATGAAAATTACGCCGCCGTGGTCGCGCCGGCGATTGACCCAGCCGCACAGGCTCACAGGTTGGCCCATCAGGGCTTCGGTCACCAGACCGCAATAGTGGGAACGCATTTGGGAGGTCATAGATAAATCGCTTGTACTGGTGGGCGCTTGCACGCCCTGGGAGAAAAGATTATTTCGGTTTGTAGCTGGCGGCGCTACCGGGCACCACCACACCCATGGAAATCACATAGGTCAAGGCCTCGTCAACACTCATTTTGAGTTCAATGCAGTCGGCTCTGGGGAGCATGATGAAATAGCCGCCGGTGGGATTGGGCGTCGTCGGGACATACACGCTCAGGTAGTCACCCTGCAGGTGGTTGGCCACATCGCCGCCGGGCATGCCGGTCTGGAACGCGATGGTCCAGACGCCTTCGCGCGGCCACTGCACCAGCAAGGCCTTGCGGAAGGCATTGCCGTTTTCCGAGAACAGGGTGTCGGAGACCTGCTTGACGCTGGAATAAATGGACCGGACGATGGGAATGCGGCTGAGCAGGGCATCCCACCAGCTGACCAGCTTCTTGCCGAGAAAATTGGTCGCCAACGCACCGATCGACAGCACGATGGCCAGCGCCAGCAAGACACCGAAGCCCGGAATATGAACCCCCAGCAACTTGTCTGGATGCCAGTTTCCCGGAAGGATTTGCAGGGTCTGGTCCAGCGTGCCGATGATCCAGTTGAGCAGCCAGACGGTGACCGCCAGCGGCACCAGGACCAGCAACCCGGCCAGCAGCCATCGGCGTATCGGGCCCATCAACTCGCCTTGGTTGGACCGGAAGCCGCCGGTGCCGGCGCGGGAGCAGCCGCAGGGGCAGCGGCTGTTTTTCCTGCCGGCTCGGCGGGCTTGCTGTCTGCAGCAGCCGCAGGGGCCTCGCCGCCGCCGCTGACCGGCGGAACCGCGGTAGCACCGCCGCCACCGCGAAAATCAGTCACGTACCAGCCCGAACCCTTGAGCTGGAAGCCGGCCGCGGTGAGCTGCTTCTTGAAAGCGGGCGCGCCGCACTGGGGGCAGTCGGTCAGCGGGGCATCGGACATTTTTTGCAAAACGTCCTTGGTATGCCCGCAGGACTCGCATTTGTAAGCGTAGATTGGCATGGTTCCAGAGGTTTTGTCAGAGGGGTGCTGTCCCGAAGTGACCCTCAGGATGCAAAACCTTCAATTATAGGCGCTACGGCTTTCTGAAGCCGGCGCCCGCAACCCGCCCGGGACGAGCGCCTGGCGCTCCCGGCGGCGCCGGTCAGCCTTCGGTGGACAACCGGTGGTGGCTGCCGCGGCTGTTCTCTATCGTCTGCGGCGTCAGCGATCCCACCAGCATGCCCAGCGTCGCGGCCAGCACACCTGCCAGTTGGGCAGGAAATTGCTCCCCCAGGGTACTGAAGGTAAACAGCAGCCAGGTCGCAATGCCGCAAACCACCGAGAAAATGGCGCCCTGGGTGCTGGCCTTTTTCCAGTACAGCCCAAATACCAGCGGCACAAACGCGCCGACCAGGGGCACCTGGTAGGCGCCCGACACCATGTCGTAAATCGAAGTGCCCTGCATGAAGATGGCGTAGCTCAATACCAGCGCGCTGAAGACCAGGACGGTGGTCCGCATCAGCTTGAGTTCACGTTTGTCGCTCATGCGGGGTTTGAACTGGCGCCAGATGTTCTCCACAAAGGTCACGCTGGGCGCCAGCAGGGTTGCCGACGCGGTGGACTTGATGGCCGACAGCAAGGCACCAAAAAACAGCACCTGCATGATGAAGGGCATTTTTTCGAGCACCAGCGTGGGCAGGATTTTCTGCGGGTCTTCCTTGAGCAGCAGGGCCGTCTGCTCGGGCATGATGATCAGCGCGCTGGCCACCAGAAACATCGGGACAAAGGCAAACAGGATGTAGAAGATGCCGCCGATGACCGGCCCCTTGGTCGCCGCGCTCTGGCTGTTGGCCGACATCACGCGCTGGAAAACGTCCTGTTGCGGAATCGAGCCGAACATCATCGTGATGGCCGCGGCAAAGAAAAACACCATGTCCCTGAAGTTCGGTTCCGGCCAGAACCTGAACAGGTCCTGGCTGGTGGCCAGGGCGACAACCTTGTCCGCGCCGCCGGCGAGGTTGCCGGCAAAAATGGCCAGCACGGCCAGGCCGGCGACCAGCACGATCATCTGGATGAAGTCGGTCACTGCCACCGACCACATGCCCCCGAACAGGGTGTAGGCCAGCACCGAGGCCGTGCCGATGATCATGCCGGCGGTCGTGCTGATGGCGCCGCCCGACAGGAGGTTGAACACCAGCCCGAGCGCCGTGATCTGGGCCGCCACCCAGCCGAGGTAGCTGATCATGATGATGATGGAGCACACCACCTCGATGGTGCGGCCGTAACGCTCGCGGTAGTAGTCGCTGATGGTCAGCAGTGACATCTTGTAGAGCTTGCCCGCAAAAAACAGGCCCACCAGGATCAGGCAGGTACCGGCGCCAAAGGGGTCTTCCACCACGCCGTTCAGGCCGCTGCTGACGAATTTGGCCGGAATGCCGAGCACGGTTTCAGAGCCGAACCAGGTCGCAAACGTCGTCGTCACGATCATGATCAGCGGCAGATTGCGCCCCGCGATCGCATAGTCGGCGGTGTTCTTCACGCGCCGGGCGGCGTACAGGCCGATGATGATGGTGATCAGAAGATAGACAAAAACCAGGGTCAAGAGCACGGCGATCTCCTCAGGAATGCGTGATTATCACCAGATTTGCAGGCTCAAAAAAGCCGGATTTTCAGCACCATTTGCATGGCCAGCAGGCCCAAAGCAAAACCCAGGCCACCATAAATCAGGCTTTGCAGCAGCTTGTTGGTGCGCCGCTGCTCCTGCAGCAGCTCCTGAAGCTCCCGACGGTTTCCACCGTTCTGGCCCTTGAGGTACTGCTGCAACAGGCGCGGCAGGCCGGGCAACAGCTTGGCGTAGGTCGGCGCCTCGGCCTTGAGTTGCTCCAGCAGTTTTTCAGGGCCAACCTGCTCGAGCATCCAGGTCTCCAGGAAGGGCTTGGCCGTGCTCCACAGGTCCAGCTCGGGGTCCAGCTCCCGGCCCAGGCCTTCGATGTTGAGCAGGGTTTTCTGCAGCAGCACCAGCTGCGGCTGGATCTCCACATGGAAACGGCGCGAGGTCTGGAACAGGCGCATCAACACCATGCCCAGCGAAATTTCCTTCAGCGGACGATCAAAGTAGGGTTCACAGACGGAACGGATGGCCGACTCCAGCTCATCCACCCGCGTCTGCGACGGCACCCAGCCGGATTCGAGATGCAGCTCGGCCACCCGCTTGTAGTCGCGCCGGAAAAAGGCACTGAAATTCTGCGCCAGGTATTCCTTGTCGACCTCGGTGAGCGTGCCCACAATGCCGAAGTCCAGCGAGATGTAGCGGCCGAAGGTCGCGGGATCCAGGCTGACCTGGATGTTGCCGGGGTGCATGTCGGCATGAAAAAAACCGTCCCGGAAGACCTGGGTGAAAAAGATGGTGACGCCGTCACGCGCCAGCTTTTTCATGTCCACGCCGGCGTCCCGCAGGCGCTGCACCTGGCTGATGGGCACACCGTCCATGCGCTGCATCACCATCACGTCGGGCATGCAGAAATCCCAGACCATTTCCGGAATCAGCACCAGGTTCAGGTCCTGCATGTTGCGGCGCAGCTGGGCCGCATTGGCGGCTTCGCGCAGCAGGTCGAGCTCGTCATGCAGGTACTTGTCGAATTCGCCCACCACTTCACGCGGCTTCAGGCGTTTGCCGTCGGCCGACAGGCCTTCGACCCAGCCGGCCATCATGTGCATCAGCGCCAGGTCTTTTTCGATCGCGGGCAGCATGTTGGGACGCAGCACCTTGACCGCCACCTCCCGGCCGCCGGGCAGCGTGGCAAAGTGAACCTGCGCAATCGAGGCGCTGGCCACGGGCTGGCGCTCGAAGGTTTCGAAGATGGCGGCTATCGGTCGGCCGAAGGCTTTTTCAATGATGGCAATGGCCACATCCGAGTCGAACGGCGGGACCCGGTCCTGCAGGCGGGCCAGTTCGTTGGCGATGTCCAGCGGCAGCAGGTCGCGGCGGGTCGACATGACCTGGCCGAACTTGACAAAAATCGGGCCCAGGCTCTCAAGGGCTTCGCGCAGGCGCTCGCCGCGAGGCGCTTTCAGGTTCCGGCCGACCGACACAATACGCGTCAGCATGCGGACCCAGGGCCTGCTGAAACTGGAAAGCACCAGTTCGTCGAGGCCGAAGCGCAACACCGTCCAGACGATGAAAACGCCCCTGAAAAGGCGGCTCATGCGGCAGCTTTCGGAGGCTCCGTCACCGGCGGCACGCCGGGCTGCACCGGGGAAGCGGACGAAAACGGCCGCGGCGCCTGGGCCAGAAACTGCCGCAAGCCTGACAGGCCCTGGCGCGCCGCGCTGGCCAGCGTATGGGCCGGCACGTCGCCGATCAGGCGCGACAGGTCTTCCTCCACATCCCAGCGCAGGTTGTCCGCCAGCCAGCCGAGTTCGGCGGCCAGCTGGACATCGCCCTCAATCTTGACCGGCGGCGCCTTGCCAGCCAGCACCGACTGCAGTACCACGCCCGGTGATTCCGGCGCCACCGCCAGCAACAGATCCGGCTTGGTCGCGGCCGGCGCACGGTCCACCAGTCCCGCGGGGGTGATCAACAAATCCAGCGCAAACACACCCCAGCGGACATGGACCACGCTGCCCTTTTTGCGCAAAAGACGGTTCTGCGCCTCTTTTTCCTGCATCAGGACATGGTTGAGCAACAGGACCAGCTTCTGCTGCCCTTCATCAACCGCCCAGGCGGGGGGCTGAAAACGGGTGGCCAGGGACTGCAGAAAAGAAAAAGGGGACGTGGTATTCATACGTCCCCGATTTTGCAGCAGATTGAAGAAAGCCCCTCCATCGACCAAACGATTGAAGGGGCTTTAATTCAGCAAGGGCCGCGGATCCGGCTTCGCCGGTCCGCAGGCGCAGGGCGCGAACGTCAGGGCTATTGCAATGCCTGGACGCCCGCCACCAGCCAGCCACCACCGTTGCGCGGCTTGGTCATGTTCCACACTTCACGGAAGGGGCTCGGGCCTGCCGAGGCGTCTTCACGGATCATTCCGGAGAACTCCACGCTGGCCATGTAGACATCGCTGAGCTCTTCAATGCCCAGCAGCTGGGCGTCGAGCATGACCACGTCGGTCTTGTTGGTCACGCCGCCGGTGTGCGATTCACGGTCAGCCAGCTGCGCCTTGATCTGCTCGAGCATCTCGTCGGTCATCATGGCGCGCAGGCTGTTGACATCGGAACGGTCCCAGGCGTCCTGCAGGGTCACGAAGTTGGCCTTGCAGGCCTTGAGGAAACCTTCGGCATCAAAACCTGCCGGCACACCCCAGGACTGCGAACCGCCGAGGGCGGAACCGATCATCGAGCCGCCGGTAGCGGCACCCGAGCCCGCCTTGTTGGCCTCAAACGCCATGCTGCTGCGCTCCCAGGGTCGGGCCGAGGCGTCGTTACCGACGTTTTCCGGGCTGTAGTTGCGCGGCGTGGTGGCGTTGCCCGCTCCCTGCATGGCATAGGGCGTCGCGCCCTGGCCGTTGTTGGCCTTGAGCTTGCGCATGATGAAACCGACGACCACCATCACCAGCATGGCGAGCAGGGCAAACATGATGATCTGGCCAAAAGCGCCGCCCAGGCCGAGCGAAGAGGCCAGCCAGGCCAGACCCAGACCCGCGGCCAGACCGCCCAGCATCGCACCCCAGGGCTTCTTGGGCGCTGCCGCAGCGGCTCCGGTGTTGGCCGGCGCGGCCGGTGGGGTGGCCTGACGCTGCGTCACATTGGACGACTGGCGGCCGATCGAACCCCCGCCGCCCATGCGTTTGGCTTCCGCAGGTGCATACGCCAGGAGCATGGTGGTGGCCAGGACAGCCGCCAGAATCGCAGACCAAAGTTTCATACCGTCTCCTCTAATTAAATGTCTCAACACTTGATTCCAACATGCAATGCCACTACCCCGCCGGTGAGGTTGTGATAGTCCACATGGCCGAAACCACCTTTATGCATCAGGGCCTTTAGTTCTTCCTGGCTGGGATGCATGCGGATGGACTCCGCCAGATAGCGGTAACTCGAGTCGTCGTTGGCCACCAGCTTGCCCAAGCGGGGCAAGACCTTGAAGGAATACCAGTCGTAGGCCTTTTCCAGCGGCTTGGCAATTTTGGAGAACTCCAGCACCAGCAGCTTGCCGCCGGGCTTGAGCACGCGGTTCATCTCCTTGAGCGCCTCGTCTTTGTGCGTCATGTTGCGCAAACCGAAAGCCACCGTCACCAGATCGAAACGGGCGTCTGCAAAAGGCAGGTGTTCGGCGTCACACACGGTCGTCGGCAACACCTTGCCGGCATCCAGCATGCGGTTGCGGCCTTCACGCAGCATGGCTTCATTGATATCGGTGTGCACCACGCAGCCGGTGCTGCCGACCTTGGGGGCGAACGCCAGCGCCAGGTCGCCGGTGCCTCCGGCGATGTCCAGTACACACTGGCCTTCCCGGACATCGGCCACCATCACGGTGTAGGCCTTCCAGACCCGGTGCAGCCCCATGGACATCAGGTCGTTCATGACATCGTATTTCGGCACGACGGAATCGAACACGCCACGCACGCGGCGTGCCTTGTCCTTTTCATCAACCGATTCAAATCCGAAATGGGTGCTGCTCATAAGGTAATGCTAGGGGTGAATGCCGGCAATTCAAGCGACAACCCTGCCCCTGATTGGGGCATTGCCGGGGATTTATGTTGAAAAACAACAGCTGTGCCCAAACGCCGGGCGCCGTCAGCTATGGAAAATATAGCAAGCGAGGGTTTGCCCGCATCCACCATCAATGGCTGCCACAGGCATGGCCGCCCGCCGCGATCATGGGCGCATCGCGCTGCATGCCGGCCGCCTCCAGGCGCTGCGTGTAATCGGTCCACAAACGCGCCTGCTCCGACCCCAGGAAGTGAAGGTAGTCCCAGGAAAAAATGCCGCTCTCATGGCCGTCCGAAAAAACCGGCTTGACGGCATAGTTGCCGATGGGTTCGAGTTCGACCACCGTGACCTCGCGTTTGCCGGTTTGCAGCACCTCCTGGCCGGGACCGTGGCCCTGGACTTCGGCCGAGGGCGAATAAACGCGCATCAGTTCGAACGGAATCTTGAACTCGCTGCCGTCCGAAAACGCAATCTCGAGCATCCGCGACTGCGCGTGCACGGTCAGCGCGGTGGGGGTGGGGGTGTCGGGAGTCAGGCCTGCCATGAATTTTTCCTTCGGTGAATCAGACCAGCACGCGTTCGATGCCGCCGTTGTTGGCCGCTTCGACATAACCAGGCAACCATTCCTTGCCGAGGATCTGGTTGGCCATTTCCACCACGATGTAGTCGGCCTCGAGCAAGCCGTTTTGCAGGTCGTCGCCGTACCGGGTCAGCCCCTGCAGGCAGCTCGGGCAGCTGGTGAGGATCTTGACGTTGCCGGAGTCGGCCACGGCGCCGCTGGCGCGCAATTTGGCTTCGTCCTTGCGCAGCTCTTCTTCCTTGCGAAAGCGGATTTGGGTGGAAATGTCCGGGCGCGTTACCCCCAGCGTGCCCGACTCGCCACAGCAGCGCTCGGACTTGAGCACCTGGTCGCCAAGCAGTGCCTTGACGGTTTTCATCGGCTCCTGCAGCTTCATCGGGCTGTGGCAGGGGTCGTGGTACAGATAACCTTGGCCCGGCTGGTCGGTGCGCAGGGTGATGCCTTTTTCGAGCAGGTATTCGTGGATGTCGATGATGCGGCAGCCCGGGAAAATCTTGTCGAACTCATACCCCTGCAGCTGGTCGTAACAGGTGCCGCAACTGACCACCACGGTCTTGATGTCCAGGTAGTTCAGCGTGTTGGCCACGCGGTGGAACAGCACCCGGTTGTCGGTGATGATTTTCTCGGCCTTGTCGAACTGGCCGCTGCCGCGCTGCGGGTAACCGCAGCACAGGT
>ERZ1292640.783-Hain-H43-02um-R1-783-length-26383-cov-5_pt1 | contig 26383 bp, 26 predicted proteins | sample MGYA00564404_ERZ1292640 | MGnify/ENA primary metagenome ERZ1292640 (study PRJEB36523, sample SAMEA6512636) | groundwater metagenome | collected 2019-01-08 | study: AquaDiva: Metagenomics assemblies of 32 groundwater samples | reverse complement strand
TTAGTTCTCGGTGCTCAAACCCACGTTTCGTCAGGCCTAATTACGCAACAACGCCACAAAAGTCTCATCTTGGTTTTTTTGGGAACATTGGTTTGTCCAAATACGATGGCCTTCACTGGCGATTGCCAGAACAAGAGGCTATCCTCGGTCGAAAGGATCATTTGCTCAACTCCCTGTACAAACAAATCAAAGGAACTAAATCTGACGCAGATTTCAAGCCAATTATGGCCTCACAGAGAATGTGGATAAAGGATCGAAACACTTGCAAGGATGCTGGCTGTCTATCGCCTAAATACATTCAGCGAATTGCCGAACTAAAGGAATCGTTAAAATCCACTGCCAGCGCACCTAAAGCAAGCTATAGTGACCCCCTACTTGGAGAATGGACGGTCATCGACAAAGGATATGACTGTATTTCTTCGAGCTTTGTTGCACCGGGTGTTGCATTGGAGCTGTTTTTGTACCCCAAGAATAGTTGACTTAACTGTAACTTATTGTTAATAAAAGTAATTCTTTATGCGGAGAGATGTCCGAGTGGTTGAAGGAGCACGCTTGGAAAGCGTGTGTACATGAAAGTGTACCGAGGGTTCGAATCCCTCTCTCTCCGCCGATTTCAAGGAGCGTGGACATTTCTCCATTCATACGTGGTATGCAGCAGAGGTTCCCTAGGATTAGGACGCTGAATATTTCGTATTCTGAAAAGACCGTCTTATTTTAAAGAAAAAACTTCAGTGGACTTGATTTAATAGTTAACAGCTACGGGGTTTTCCGCGCCGGGACTCCGGATACCGCATCTATGATTGGGAGGCCGTTCGCACTGTACAGTTCATCAAGCGTGCTCAGCAACTTGGTTTTCACTGGAGCCCTTGTGTTGCCGCTGAAAATTCAGCACCACCCAAACCATGCCAGGCATTCGGAACTGAGCAAACGCTGGTATGTGTTTGAACGAGTTTGTCTATTTCTTACTGGACACGTTCGATGCTGGAATCGGGCAGAATCCCTGCGATGGTATGCCGAGTGCTGCGTTGAATTTGCTTGAAAGGTTCTGGTAGGCAATCAAAGCGGTCAATTCCAAAATCTGGTCCTCAGAAAACAGCGCGCGCAGGCGTTGAAACAGGGTGTCTTCTACTTGCCTGTCCGATCTGGTCATAGCCTCGGCATACGCGAGTGCTGCTCGCTCTTTCTCGTTAAAAGCGGGATTCATTTCGAATTCCGCCAGCACCATGAGCTTGTCTATAGTAACTCCACGTTTCTGTAAGAGTGCGCTGTTTATGTCGATGCAGAAAGAACACTGGTTGATCTGCGAGACGCGGACAGTGATAAGCGAGCGAAGCGCCGGATTAATGGGGGAACTCTTTCGGTCGATGGCGCGGTAAAGGAGCTGAAGCCCGAAGAGGATTTTTGGAGAGAGGCCCCAGAGCCGTGTCGGTTCCAATGCCGCCCCATAAATTTTCTTCTGGGCTCGAAAGATTGCCCGAATCCAGAGTGGGTATTCTTTTTCAGGTTTGGGTTGGAGTCTCATCGTTTCTTTCTATCGATTTCTTCGAGGACCTGTTTTTTAAGGCTCTCTACCTGGGTTTGATCCATCTTGGTTTTGGCGGCAAAGAGCTTCCTAAAGGCATCGGAGAGCATCAGAAGATGTTTGGAGTAACGAGAGCAGTGCTTGCACATCATGAGATGCATTCGAAGCTCTGCTTTCTTTATCAATGGCAGATACTCTCCTGAGCTAATCAGTCTAACGATTTCTTTGCATGGAAGCATGGTTCTTACGCCCCTCGCTTAACGACCTTGCTCTCAACGCATTCGCGAAGCCGGTTTCTTGCGCGGTAAAGCAGCACACCTAAGTTGGTGACGGTAACGTTCAATATCTTACAGACCTCTGGACTTTCATGTTCTTCCACTTCCCTAAGATAGAAAGCCATCCGCTGGGCAAGCGGAAGGGACTCTAAGCATTTTTCAATGAGACCGATGGATTCTGAAGCCATAAAAAAGCGCTCAGGGTCAAGCGGAGGTTGAACCCATCGGCCATGAGAGTCAAATCGGGTTTCCAGCACGTGTTCTACCGGGTCTGGGCTATCAAAACGAACCTGCTCCCGACGAAGCTCGGAAGCCTTGTTATAGAGGATTCCAAAGATGAAAGTCCGCACGTGGGATTTGGCCTGAAACGAGGGAATGACATCCATGAAAGTAGCCCAGACGTTTTGAACAAGCTCTTTGGCATTAATAGCATCAAAACTAAGACCTAAAGCTGCTCGATACAGCTGCTCGGTATATGCGCGGACGATGGATTCTACTGCGCTGGAGTCGCGTCCGCGAAGGCGCGCGATAAATTCCTGTGAACTGAAATTCGTTTGTGGCGTCTGAGTCATGATGAAAATCACGATAAATGCCAAATGTTCATATGTAAACAATATTAAAGCTTGGAACTGCCGGCATTATCAGGTGGCAGGCCACAAGTGTCGGATGAAAGACTGTGCAGTGATATTTGCTGAAGTATCGAGAGAAACTTCGGATCGAGTACGGGCATGAGTTTCTTCACGCGCTTAATATGGCGTGGGAAAAGAGATTCAAAAAGCCTAGTACCTTTGGCTGTTAATTCGATCTGTGCACGCTTTCCTGGTTGTCTAGTCCGCATCCGTGCAAGTCCATCGACTTTAAGTCGATGTAGGAACATGGAGACATTTCCGCGCGTGACGAGAAGTCTACGTGCTATCTCAGCTGCCAACATGGGACTATAGAAGTAGAGAAGCAGAAGAATCTGGAAACGAGAAATCGAGCAATTTTCGGTTAGCAGCCCCTGCTCAAGCTGGCGAAATACAGCTTGGAAAGCAGACATGAGCGCACGCCAGCTTATAACTTCTGGCAATTCAAGAAGCTCTTCTAGGTTTTTAGATTTTTTAGCTTGCTCTGAACGTCTTGCCATTGCTAACTCCCGTTGAGAGACCAATCGTAGTCAAGAAAACTGATGTTTGCACCGACGATCAGCACCACTGCGATGACACCAATCAATCATATCGATAGTTTCAAGTCCATTCCAAGCCTCCTCCTAATGGGCACACCCATGGAGTTTAGTGATAGAAGATGCTAGCTTCTTACAGATAAAGATAACCACGGAAAAACAAAGAACTAATCTGGGTGGTAAAAGCTGTGTAATGGATTGCTTCTGAGCTTCACTCATTAATAACAGCCAATCGTTACTGAAAAAGGGTTGGTTACGAAGGGAGATCGTCATGAAGTCCGTCACAGTTTACTCGATGCATGGGTGCCCATACTGCGAGGCCGCAAAGGCCCTACTTCAAAAGCGTGCAGTAGCTTTCGAGGAGATCAAGCTAGCCGAAGAAGATGATGCGGCTTGGACGGAGCTGAGCTTGCGCTCTGGACTGAAAACGATGCCACAGATTTTCCAAGGCGAGCGCCTTATTGGTGGGTTCGCGGAATTGGCGAAGCTCGATCAAATAGATAGCCTTGTGTCGCTTAAAATCGCCGGGTGAAGCAGCTGGGAAGGCGACGCCTATGAAGAACCGCGTTCTCACAAAAATACTCGTCGTGATGGCACTTGCGGTCGCGGTGCTTGCCTTCTGGATTTTTGATCTTGGCAACTCACTCACATTAGAAAATCTCAAGGCCAGCCGAGAGGTGCTTGAGCGGTACTATCATCAGCATCCCGTAGCGCTGATTTTCGGATATATTGCGGTCTATGTCGTATCGACCGCGCTTTCACTTCCGGGGGCAATGATTCTCACACTCGCGGGAGGTGCGGTTTTTGGGTTTTGGTTGGGGACGGCGCTGGTCTCGTTCGCGAGCACGATGGGTGCAACCGCTGCTTTCCTGGTTTCACGGTTTCTTCTGCGTGATTTTGTTCAATCACGCTTTGGTGAAAAGCTCTCTGCCGTCAATGATGGCATTCAAAAAGAAGGAGCGTTCTACCTCTTTACGCTTCGCTTGGTTCCACTCTTCCCATTTTTTCTGATCAACCTTGTCATGGGGCTTACGCCCATCCGGGTAACGACGTTTTTTGTCGTCAGCCAAATCGGAATGCTTGCAGGCACCGCGGCTTATGTGAACGCTGGAACCAAGCTTAGCCAGATCGAATCGTTAAGAGGAATTCTTTCCTTTGAGCTTCTTTCCGCATTCGCAGTAATCGGCATTCTTCCACTGCTCTCCAAATTTGGTATTCAGTTCCACCGGTCTCGAAAGGCGTTACGCCGGTTTCGGCGGCCAAAGAAATTTGACTACAACGTCGTGGTGATTGGGGGAGGATCGGCGGGCCTGGTTTCAGCCTATATCGCCGCAGCGGTGAAGGCCAAGGTCGCACTCATCGAAAAGCACAAGATGGGTGGAGATTGTTTAAATACAGGATGTGTGCCGAGCAAGGCGCTTATTCGCTCCGCCAAGATTCTATCCTACATCCGGCGTGCTCCGGAGTTTGGTCTTGATCGCACGGAGGTAAGATTTGATTTCGCCAACGTCATGGAGCGCGTGCAACGCGTAATTGGGAAAGTCGAACCGCACGATTCGACAGAGCGCTACTCAAAACTTGGCGTAGATTGCATTCAAGGCGCGGCAAAGATTGTTAGCCCCTTTGAGATTGAAGTGAATGCGAAGCGAGTCACCACAAAAAATATTATTGTCGCAACAGGTGCTCGCCCACTGGTCCCACCAATCACTGGTTTGGATAAAATCCAGTATATGACGAGCGACACGGTCTGGGGGATTAGGAAGCTTCCCAAGCGCCTACTGGTTCTTGGTGGCGGTCCCATTGGTTGCGAACTTGCCCAGGCATTTTCTCGCTTTGGCTCCGAGGTGAGCATCATTGAAATGGCTCCTCGCATCCTTATTCGTGAGGATGTCGATGTCTCCTCTTTTGTCACGGAGAAATTCAAGAAAGATGGAATCAAAGTTCTAACTACTCACAAGGCGAAATTTTTTGAGACGAATGGATCTCAGAAATGGCTTATATGTGAAGCAAATGGAAATGAAGTTCGCATTGAGTTTGACGAAGTACTTTTAGCCCTTGGTCGCAAAGCCAATGTGACAGGGTTTGGACTAGAAGACCTCGGTGTTGAAATCTCTAAGCGAGGGACTATTGAGCACGATGAATTCATGCGAACGAACTATCCAAACATCTTTGTGTGCGGCGATGTGGCCGGCCCTTATCAGTTCACTCATACGGCAGCTCATCAGGCTTGGTATGCCTCAGTCAATGCGCTCTTTAGCCCGGTTAAGAAGTTTAGGACAGATTATCGCGTGATTCCATGGTGTACGTTCACCGATCCAGAAGTGGCGCGCGTCGGCCTCAATGAGCAAGAGGCCAGGGAAAAAGGCATCGGGGTTCAAGTCACGAAATACGGACTTGACGATTTAGACCGGGCGATCGCTGAGGAAGAAGACAATGGATTTGTTAAAATTCTCACCACACCGGGAAGGGATGCTGTTTTGGGCGCGACGATTGTGGGTTCACACGCGGGTGACATCATAGCTGAGTACGTCGCGGCGATGAAGCATGGATTTGGCCTAAACAAAATTTTGGGAACAATTCACATCTATCCGACACTCGCTGAGGCTAATAAATACGCGGCTGGCAACTGGAAGAAAGCGACAGCTCCGAAGAAGGCGCTTGAACTCTTGGAGAAGTTTCATGCATGGAGGCGAAGATGAGTATTCTCTTTGCGATTGTTTTTGGGCTGTTTCTGGCCTACGCCAACGGAGCAAACGATAACTTTAAGGGACTCGAAACCCTCTTTGGTAGCGGGACGACAGATTATAAGAGAGCTTTGGCCTGTGGTACGGCGTCTACTTTTATGGGTTCACTGGTTTGAGATCGAGAAGACGGAGGTTATAAGGATTATGAAAACAGAAAAGAAAACGCTGGAATCAGTCCGAGATTATTACGGGAAGGTACTCAAATCCAATAAGGACTTGAAGACAAGCGCGTGCTGCACAATGGATGCACTTCCTACAGGGATCAAGGAGGCACTAAATGACATTCATCCCAAGGTGATTGAAAAATTCTACGGATGTGGCTCACCTATTCCCCCAGAGCTCACCGGAAAAACCGTTCTCGATCTAGGCTCCGGTTCAGGTAGAGATTGCTTTGTCCTATCGAAGTTGGTTGGCGAGAGAGGCTGCGTGATCGGCGTGGATATGACCGAATCGCAGCTCGAAACAGCCCGAAAACACGTAAGATATCACACCGAGAAATTCGGTTACGCCAAACCCAATGTCGAGTTCTTGCAAGGCTATATCGAAGACCTAGAGAGTCTTGGCCTCGCAAGTAACTCTGTCGATGTTGTTGTTTCAAACTGCGTAATTAATCTCTCGCCGGATAAGAATCGGGTATTTTCTGAGATCTTCCGTGTGCTCAAGCCAGGTGGCGAGCTTTACTTATCAGATATATTTTCTGGGAGGAGAATCTCCCAATCATTGAGCGAAGACCGAGTGCTCCTTGGGGAATGCCTGGGTGGCGCTCTCTATATTGAGGATTTCAGGCGTAGCCTTGCTAGAATCGGATGTTTTGACTACCGAGTCGTCGCGAAATCAAAAATCCAACTTCACAACAGCGAAATCGAGCGCAAGGCTGGGATGATCGATTTTTATTCGATGACCATTCGTGCGTTCAAGCTCGATCTTGAAGATCGCTGCGAGGACTATGGACAAGTCGCGTACTATCTGGGCACTATCCCAGAATACCGGCACCTTTTCACGCTAGATGACTATCACGTCTTTAAGACAGGGCAACCGCTTCTTGTATGTAGCAACACGGCTTCAATGTTGACAGCCACTCGCTATGCGCCACACTTCAAGATCGTCGGAGATACCAGCCAGCATCTTGGTCTATTTGATTGTGGACCCAAGGCTTCAACTGGTACCAGCAACAAATTGAAACCTACGGGCGCTTGCTGCTGAAGAGGAGTTGAATGGCACAGGAGAGGCGAATAAAACTCAGCATCATTGTTCCAGTAGGTCCGCAAGAAATAGAGTGGCGTGGGCTTCTGACAGATCTTCAAAAAAATGAAGTCGCAGGTGTTGAAGTTATTTTCTCGGCAACGACTTCCGCGCCTGCGGATTTTATGCGTGTAAAGATGCTAACGGGAACTGGCTACAAATTTGATTGGATCAGCGGGAATGCTGGGCGGGGCCGACAACTCAACCGTGGCGCCTCTGTAGCAGCCGGAGAGTTTCTTTGGTTCCTCCATTCAGACATGCGCCTTGGGAAAAAGGTTTCACTCGCCCAGCTAATTAAATCTCTGGACGAGAACGCTGATGTTCTTCACTTCTTTGACCTGAAGTTTCTTAGTGACGGACCCAGGCTTCTCGTTCTCAATGAGGTGGGTGTTTGTATACGCTCATGCTGGCTTGGGCTACCGTTTGGTGACCAAGGATTTGCGTTGAAGCGCGACTTGTTCTGGCAACTTGGCGGGTTTCTGGAAGATGCGAAATTCGGGGAAGACCATTTGTTTGTGTGGGCTGCCCGGCAGGCTGGGGTCAAATTACGAAGCATGGGGATACCGATCTACACGAGTGCACGAAAATACGAGCGCGATGGTTGGTTGTGGACTACTTGCCGGCATCTGTGGCTCACATTTCGTCAGGCTCTGCCAGGGGTGCTGAATCAGAGTCCATATTTTCGAAAAAAAGATTCCGTCGAGCAGGTACCACATGAAATCAGCTGCAATTGCGGTGTTCGTAAAAACACCCGGCTTATCTCCGATAAAGACGCGTCTTGCTCATTCCACCAACAGCACATTTGCTGAAGAGTTCTATCTTCGATCACTGCGCGCTACGGAAGCAGTTGTTTCGTGTGCGGTGAAGGAAAAAGGGGAGCTTGTACCTTACTGGGTGATTGCCGAGAAGCCTGGTCTTGAGTATTCGCTCTGGCATGGGTTTGCGAGAATCTGGCAGGGCGATGGTGATCTTGGAGAAAGGTTTGCGCGTGTTTATGAGGAGCTAAAGCGTCGGCATGATTTCGTGATCTTCATTGGTGCCGATAGCCCTCTACTTATGCCACGTCACCTTTGGGAGAGCTATTCACTTTTGGCAGCCCCATCAGCCTTGATTGACAATTTGTTTGTGCTTGGGAGGGCTCGTGATGGCGGGTTCTACCTTTTCGGGGGTGGCTCCGAGATTTCTAAAGATGTATGGACTAGCGTGGAGTACAGCAGCGCCGATACGGCAAAACAGCTCAAGGAGCTACTGCGTTTGTTGGGCACGACACGAGAGCTGGAAGAGCTACCAGATGTGGATACGCTTGGAGATCTCATGAGTCTGCCGGATGACCCCGGTGCTCAAGCAAAACTCCTGGAACCTCAGAAAGACTTGCTTCGGTGGATACGGCAAATAGAAAAATAATCACACATGCAGATGTGGCTATTCATTTTTTCCAATAGACATTCTTTATCAGAATCCGCACAGGTGGAATGCTCCCTTGTGCATGATAGAAGGCAAAAAATCAAACTAAGAAAAGAGTTCGGTTACAATACATACTTCTCTCCGCCAGTGTATAACAGTGTTATATGTATCTGTTCAGTATTTAGTGGCGTGCGTGTAAAATAGGCCAAAATGTGTTGTTTGATACAAAGATTCCATATTAAATCGTCGAGGCTTTGCCACGTAAACCAACCTTTAATATTCTGTATGTATTTCAGTAAAATTATGTGTTTTCCTTAAATAATGATTATTGCATTGGCTTTCTTGTGCAGTATTTCGCATATAAGCGCCAGCGCATCAGATGTAAAGGCGCTTCCAACGATCATCTCATTCGGCGGTACCGGACCCGTCATCATACGGGTCAAAGGCATGCGGACAGAAGCTAAACCAGGCAGCATTTTGCAATACGGCTCTAAAATCGAGACAGGCCCGGACAACAGCGTAACAATCCAGTACCCTGATGGTACTTTGATGGCCATTCATTCCGGCACTATCGTGGAGATCAAGGAACAAACGCAGAAGATGCAATGGAATGAAGTTCATACAGGGCAGATCCGGGCATTGGTCAATACCGAGAAGATCATTAAACAAGCGCAGAAACGTCCTAAGTTCCTTATCAAGACGAAATCAGCCGTACTCGGAGTCAGAGGCACTGATTTCGTTGTCAGTGTTGACCCCACCGGGATGAATACTAAGGTACACACCCTTGATGGCATAGTGGACGTGGCCCCAAACGAGGGTAGTCTTCTTGACGGGAGCGCTGCGGAAGTAAAGGAAGGTTATTCAATAGAAGCTACTGAAAAAGGCCTAACCCAAGCGAAGGCCTTTGATAAGGATGATTTTCTTAAAACGGTGGAAGACACCCCGCACATCGGGGATATCCCCGGCGGAACCGGCGGCAAGAACAGATCCGGCGACTCAGATAAAACCAGCAAAAAATCCGAGGACCGCTCCAGGAATACCAGTGATAATAATGAGCGCGACAAGAATGACAAAAAGGAATCCGGCGAACAAAGACCTGCCGACAAGAGAGCGGAACAAAGCAATAGAGCTGACAAGAACCAAAGGAAACTTGATCTCTTATCATTCAGGATTGGTGCTATGTTCGCATTCAACAGCGATGCGGTGGCGCGCCTCACTCCTTACGACACGAATGGACCGATTAGGGCGATTTCACTAAGCTGGAATCCAGCGCTACCGATTCCAATAACCGGAATACTATGGCTCAAAGGCCATTTTGGCTATTCCGCATGCCGAAACGGATCGTTAAACAACCAACTGGTTGTCAGGGAAGCGCAGCTCTTTCTTTCCGCTACGGTCATGCAGCGATTTTTTGGCGAGGTGGGGTTTGGACGACAGAGTTGGACCCATGACGGGCCTAGAGCCGGTTTATTTACTTTTAATGCTGGTTTCATGTTTCCACAAGGTGACAAGAAACATCTGCTCAACAGTGTTTTTATAGGCCGTTCATTGTTACTGGTGGAGCCGCGCATTGAGGAGTTTAAGGTTGGTATTGGAGTGGGGTTTTGAGTTGCACAACCTCTAGCTTCTATTTGTTCTGAAAAACAAGGGCTGTGCTTGCCACCGTTATTTTGCCGGTTCTGCTGCTGGCAACATATTACGAAACAATTTCATCATATCGTTAGTGGTAGTTTTTTCTGTAATCTTATCTTGCTTAATCAGTTTCTGACGCGTTAATTCATCCATTATTTCAGTGATTGGAGCGTCATGTTTTTCAAGAAAACTTATCCAGCGATCAAACCATTGGAGAAATTGCGGATAGTGTGAACTTTTTTTGATCTTTTGGAATGTATTCTTGTCATTAACTAACGTAAGCATCATTGAATATAGGGCTGGTCCTCTTTGATTAAAATAATCGAATGAGTCATTTGAACCTGTCCACTCAATCATGGTTTCATTCTGGAGTTCGAAGAGAATTTTCCAATAAGTTTCAGCAATAGTGTTCCCTTCAGCAAAAAGTTGCTCCATAAGCAACCCGGAAAGTAACGAGTCGCCAAGGGAGGACTGTTGAAGGAAAAGCTTCGCAGCATGTTTTGAGCCGCTATTCGCCAGGTAGTCTATATAAAGCCAAATATGCATAGGAAACGGATAGGACAATTGTGGGAATGAGATTGCCCAAAAAGGGCTGGCTTTCTTAAGAGGCGTGTTCTCGTTTTGTATTAAATTAGGAAGGATGTTTTTGCGGAGGAAGTCAGACTGTTCTGTATTTATCGGAGGCGTCAATCCAACTCTGTTACCGTCTGATGAGTCAGAGATTATATCAGACACTGCCCATGTTGCGATTGTTCCAATTAACATGACTAAGGCGAACTCCCTTGAGCTAATTTGAGCAGCGTAATCTTTCCACGACTGCCGAGTTTTTGGAAAACTGATTACTCGTTCCAAGAGTTGCCATAAAAACGCTTCAAAATGGTCGTGATTTTGATCGAGTTGCTCTTGTGCGGTAAACAACATAATAGACATAGCTTGAGCAGTTTGTTTTATGATTTTATCATTCATGTCATTATCTGGTTTGTTAACTTGAACATCTGGTATGGCATTAATCCAAAAATTTAGTACTGTTGGGTCTGAAAAATCGCAGCTTATTCCCCCGCATTGTTCAAAATAAGTCCCTCCAGGGAGTCTCAAAAATGACAGCTTTATGTTTGCGAGCGCATCGCCATTTTGTGCGCTTTCTTTGAGAGCATGAATGGTGGTTTCATATGCACCAACTCTTTGATCCTTGGTGTAAGCAGCGATAGGCAATGAAACAACATCTATTGTGTCTGTTTCAAAATTTGCTACGTGTGTTTTCAAGTTGTAAGTCATCTTAAGTGGTGTGCGTGGTAGGTTGGGATCGACATAATAGAACGTGATCAAATCATCTAACTTGTTGGCGGAATAAACATATAAACTATGATAGCCAATTAGATTGTGCCCGTGTTCATATTTAGAGGCCACTGCCACGTCCAAGAAGAAGTCTGGATTATTATAAAGTTCAAGCAGGTGTTTTGATGTTTTCTCTAAATCTTTTTCTGTATCCCCAATGGGTATTCCAAATCCAGCCTGCATATAAAGCAAGGGATCCGGTGATCCATCTATTATAGTGTTGGTTGTAATAAGTGGTTCTATTTGGTGGTTAATAATTTGAAATGAAGATTCCATTTGTAATATGGAAAAAACCCTTAAAAGCTTATGTGCGGCATTATAGTTTTGTGCAGGATTTGCAATAAACCAGTTATTGATAGTTTCACCAAAAACCTTCTTGCGTGTTTCTGCGTTCATGCTCATGAAAGCGTGTACTGAGCTAATACCCAGGCAGTAACCACCGATTGCAATATCCATATAGTTTCTGAAGGGGATTCCGTCTTTTGTGGGATCGAATATTTCTGCGTTAGCAATTGAAGTTAGCGCTAGTAAGCTTAACATTAGGTTTCGAAAGGTTTCGAATAAACATGCGCGCTGCGTATAATATAGAGCATAAAGTGTCAACTATTATAAATTACCGCTGTATAATAAAGCCAGGTATTCGCTTAGTAAGCGCTTCGCGGTGGCTTTCTGGGCTCTGCTGAAGAGATAGGAAATTTGGTTAAAGTAAGTGGATAAGTGATGTCCGACCCACAAAAGCTAATGCATTGACAATTAATTAAGCGGAATGTTAACAACTACCAATCTAAATCGGTCAGGAGATGGTTAGAGATGGTTAACAAGCGTGATTTGTTTGAAAAATGCCGGTCTTTTGATGAAGCAAAACGTATAAAAGATGCAGGAGTTTATCCTTTTTTTAGGCCTATTGAGGCCACGTGGGGATCAACCGTTGTAACGCATGGTAAGCGTCGTGTAATGATTGGTTCCAATAATTACCTTGGATTGACACATCATCCACGAGTTAAAGCCGCTGCCAAGAAGGCCATAGATAAATTTGGAACAGGATGTACCGGGTCCAGATTTTTGAACGGAAATCTTACTCTACATGAAGAACTTGAAGAACGCCTTGCAGCTTTTCTTGGAAAAGAAGCCTGCCTTGTTTTTAGTACGGGTTTTTTATCTAACCAAGGCACTATCTCCTGTCTAGTTGGTCGTAATGATGTAATTTATAGCGATCGAGAGAACCACGCATCAATAATAGAAGGTACTCGTCTTGCCATAGGTGAAACCATCAAGTTCAAACATAATGATATGGCTGACTTGGAGCGAGTACTCAATACTACGCGCGAGAAATACGAAGGCGCTCTTATTGTTGCAGACGGTGTTTTCTCGATGTCCGGGGACATTTTAAGTCTCAGGGATATTTATAAGCTTAAGAAAAAATATAATTGCCGTCTTTATATCGATGACGCCCACTCGCTCGGGGTGTTGGGACCAGTAGGACAAGGCACGGAACACCATTTTAAGCTTCTTGGAGCTGCGGATATATTGATGGGGACTTTTTCAAAATCGTTCGCATCTATTGGTGGATTTGTAGCCGGAGAGGCTGTTGTTATTGATTACATTAAACACAGGTCGAGACCATTCATGTTCAGTGCGGCTATGCCGCCTGCCGCAGCCGGAGCGGTTTTAGAATGTTTAAAAATAGTGGAGGAAGAGCCTCATCACATTGAGAACCTGTGGACTAACGCAAGAAAAATGCAAAAGTCCCTTACCGAGATGGGTTATAATACGCTTAACTCCATGACCCCTATAATCCCGCTTTTGATAGGGGATGATTTGACGGCTTTTGCTTTCACCCAGCAATTATATGAAAATGGGGTCTTTGCAACTCCTGTGGTAAAGCCCGCTGTGCCTGAGGGATGTGCATTGATCAGGACTAGTTATATGGCGTCGCATACCGACGAGGATTTAGACTATGTCCTGCATGTACTTAATGAACTTGGGAAGCAGTTTGACATATTAGAGAATCGAGAAAAAAAGCTTGAGCTTGCTTCAATAGCAGCGTTGCATTTTGGAGTTCCTGCCAGTCTCTAACCTGGTAAAAATTAATTGGAAGGAGCTGTAAATGGCTTTGAAAGTTACACCCGTTGTTTCCAAACGGGAATGGAATGATTTCATAAGTCTTCCTTGGAATATTTATCTTAAGGACAGTAACTGGGTGCCTCCTCTTAAGATCGAAGTACGCGATATGCTTGATGTGAATAAGAATCCGTTTTTTCGCCACGCCAAGATGCACCCCTTATTAGCTTACAGTGATAATAAATGTGTTGGCCGGATCGTAGGGATAATTGACGACAATCATAATAAATTCCATTCGGAACAAACCGCTTTTTTTGGGTTTTTTGAATCAATTGACGACCAAAATGTTGCAAACGCTCTTTTTGAAGAAGTGGCCAAATGGGCGCTCTCGAAGGGTATGAATACAATCAGAGGACCCATGAGCCCAAGCACGAACCATGAATGCGGGCTTTTAGTTGAAGGATACGACGATTCTCCGGCTGTAATGATGCCCTATAATCCACTTTATTATGCGAAACTTTTTGAGTCGTGGGGGCTTGTGAAAGCTAAGGATCTTTTTGCATACAAGATCAGTAGGGGCGCCAAATTTTCAGAAAAACTTCTTGCCCAAGCTGAAAAGCTCAAACAGAGCAGTGTAGTAAAATTTCGTTCTGTGAAGATGAAAGATTTTGGTGCCGAGGTTGACCGCATATTGAATATTTACAACGATGCTTGGGAGCAGAACTGGGGTTTTGTGCCAATGGAAGAGCTGGAGTTCCGCCATATGGCTAAGGACCTTAAGCTAATACTGGATCCTGAGCTCCTTCTGATCGCCGAAGTAAGGGGAGAGCCGGTTGGATTTGCCTTAGCTCTTCCGGATATTAATCAGGTTAAAAAGAAGATCAAGAATGGAAGGTTATTCCCAACTGGTTTAATAAAGTTACTTTGGTACTTGAAGGGGCCTGCACGACGAAGAGCCATCGATCGCTGTAGGATACTCACTTTGGGTATTAAAAAGGCCTATAGAGAATTTTCTATTGGGCCACTTTTATATGCGGAATATTTAAATAGGGGTCCTGCGCGTGGTTATAAAGTTGGCGAGGCGTCTTGGATACTGGAAGATAACAAACCGATGAATCGCGCGCTTGAGCATATGTGCGGTAAACGCACGAAAGTTTATAGAATATACGATTGCAGCATAAACGCTTCATAAAGAGTCTTTTGGCCAACTTTTTTCTCGACGGCATATTTGTACTGGGAATAGACTTCGGATATGCGGATACTTGGTGTTGATCCAGGCTCCAGGCTTACCGGGTTTGGTTGTATCGATAGCACTGGAAATCACATTGTTCATATCGCCAACGGGACTTTAAAACTTTCTAATACCAGCGGTAAGGCCACGATACCGTTGGAGGAGCGACTTTTTTCTATCTACACAGGATTATCAAAGGTGATTTGTACGTATAAGCCGGATGTTTTGGCCGTGGAAAAGGTTTTTTTTGCAAAGAATGCGGTGTCGGCTTTAAAGCTTGGACAAGCAAGAGGAGCAGTGATCCTGACAGGAATGATCCATTCTCTGAAGATTTTTGAATACAGCGCTACCGAAGTTAAACTTGTTGTCGTTGGACATGGGCAAGCGGGAAAAGATAGGGTTGCAAGTGCGGTTAAGCTTTTATTGCGCTGCGGGGACTTTCCAACGGCAGATGCCTCTGATGGGCTTGCGTTAGCAATGTGTCATGCTTATATGACTAAGATTGACTGGCTGGGCGTATCCGGCGGCAAAAAGAAGCGGCTGTCGCTGGCTGAATCTTTGGGTGTTGAATATGCTAAAAACAAGGTTGGTGAATTTAGATGATAGGCTATCTTCAAGGAAAAGTTTTGTGGCAAGTAAAAGGACGTATGTTGGTTGGGATAGGCGGCGAGGGCTGCCTCGTTGGGTACAATGTCATTGTCCCACAAAATATTTCTTACAGTGGTTTTAATAAAGATATGCCGGTTGAGTTATTTATATACACACATGTGCGCGAAGATGCGCTTGATCTCTATGGTTTTAAGACATCTATTGAAAAAGAGCTGTTCACCACTTTGCTAGGGGCAACCGGTGTAGGACCAAAGATGGCTATAGGTATAATGTCAGGGGCTGAACCGCCACGTATAATCAATGCGATACTTGGGAGTGACAAGGAGTTTCTTACGCAAATTCCTGGTATTGGCAAGAAAACGGCTGAGCGTCTTGTGCTTGAACTCAAGGATTCATTAAAAAAGAAGGCAGACGAAGGGGTGATAACTGTTATGGGGGGAGAAATGGCAAATAAATCCCCTGCTAGTGCATATGCAATGGCTAATTCATTTTCTGATTCAGGTTTTGTAAGAGATGCCAAGACCGCGTTAACCAGCCTTGGTTATAAAGAACAAGACGCGGCACGGATGATAAGTGATGTTATGAATTTCCATAACGATACAACATTCGACACAGTTGAAGATCTGGTGAGAGCTGCCTTAAGAAGTGGTTTTTAAAGAAAGGTTTATTTGTGGATGAAATTGACAGGGTTGTGAGCAGAAAACTTATGTCTGAACCCGCGGCTGGTTCCGGTCAGGCCGAGCTTTCTTTCGAAAAAAATCTTAGACCTGGATTTTTAAATGAGTATGTCGGGCAGGAGAAAATTAAAGAGAAATTATCGTTGTTTATGGAAGCCGCCAGACAGCGAGGGGACGCATTGGATCATGTTTTGTTGGCTGGCCCTCCAGGACTAGGAAAAACAACGCTTGCCCATATTATAGCTCATGAAATGGGTAGCCAGATCCATGTCGTTACAGGTCCGAATGTGGAAAAAAAAGGTGATCTTGCCGCAGTGATGGCTAATCTCCAGCCACGGGATGTTTTGTTTATTGATGAAGTCCATCGCCTTCAAAAGAACGTAGAAGAGGTGCTTTACAGTGCAATGGAGGATTTTAAGCTTGACCTGATCATCGGCCAGGGACCCGCTGCAAGAACGATAAAGATCGACCTTCCTAAATTTACTCTTGTCGGTGCCACCACTAGAACTGGTTTGTTATCCAGCCCCTTAAGGGATCGTTTTGGTGTGCAATTAAGGCTGGATTTTTATCCAGTTACGGAATTAGTTGATATCGTCAGGCGTTCAGCCGCAATTCTTGAAATAAAAATAGATGATGAAGGAGCTGATGAAATCGCTAAGCGGTCACGCGGGACCCCTCGTGTTGCAAACAGGCTTCTCAGGCGGGTGCGTGATTTTGCCCAAGTTAAGAGTTTTAAGTCCAAACAGGTTTTAGTGACGGTAATTATCAACAGGGAGAATGCAAAAGAGGCGCTTGCTCTTTTGGAAGTAGATGAGCGAGGGTTAGATCTTTTAGACCGCAAGCTTCTCATGACGATCATTGATAAGTTTGAAGGTGGTCCGGTAGGAATCGATACACTTTCATCAGCTTTGGGAGAAGAGCGTGATACACTTGAAGAAGTGTGCGAACCCTATCTGATCCAAGAAGGGCTCTTAAAAAGAACAGCGCGAGGACGTATGGCTACGCGGCTCTCATATGAACATCTTGGCATCGAATGGAGTAGCGCTAGTTCGGTTCAAGAAACACTTTTTTAGCAAGTTACCCTATTGAAATTTATCGTGTTGTAATGAACACACCCACTGTCCTGATATGTGACTTAAATCACACATATATATTGTTTTGACGTTATAGCTCAATGCGCTAATTATTTGTTGACTAAAAAAACATAGCTTGCTAGTACGCTGATAAGATTACTAAAAAGCAATACGCGTCGCAATATATATTAGTGTTGCTAGTAGTTTTTGCGTCTTGTTTACACGTCGGGCATAAGCCTTGCTGTATCAGTGATGAATAATTACCAAGGGAGATAAATGTTTTTTCAAAAGACACTAAAAAATGCCGTTAAATTAACAGGAGTAGGTCTTCACTCTGGTGATGAGCTCACTGTAACGCTTAAACCGGCTAACCCGAACAATGGGATTGTTTTTGTCAGAACCGATCTACCTGGTATGTCTTTGGTAGAAGCAAATTACCGCAATGTTATAGGGACACAGCTGGCGACATCTATCGGTCACGGGAAAGTTTCTATAGGTACGATAGAACATCTAATGGCAGCTTTTTATTTATTAGAAATTGATAATGCCATTGTTGAAATCAATGGACCTGAAATTCCTATTCTCGATGGGAGTGCATATTCGTTTTGTGAAGCCATAGTTTCAGCGGGCATTGAAACGCAATTCAGTGTTAGGCCTTATCTTGTTTTGCGCCGGACGGTGGAAGTGATAACCGGCGATAAGGTCGCTATCGCTCAGCCAGCAAAAAGACTTGAAATCAGGAGCTCGATTCAATGGAGCCATCCCATAATTGGATATCAAGAGTTTTGTTATTCAGAAGGCGAGACGCATTTTTCTCAAGTGGCTCCTGCAAGGACATTTGGGTTCTTGCGTGATGTCGAGGCATTGAAAAAGACTGGTCTTATCCGTGGTGGCTCGCTGGATAATGCCATAGTTTTGGATGATGTATCTGTTGTAAATCCAGGTGGACTTCGCTTCCAAGATGAGTTTGTAAGACATAAAGTATTGGATGCTCTTGGGGATATTAAATTGGCAGGGTTTCCGGTAAGGGCTCATATAGTTTTGCATAAATCGGGACATGATCTGCATAACCAGTTGCTGGCGGCTGTTTTGAGGGATCCGGCGAATTATGAGATTGTAGGTAGCTCTTTAAGAACAGAGCGTCGTCGCGCAGCCATTATCAGAACTGCTCTTGCTACTGGTCGCTTGGCCGCAAGCGTATAAATTACTAACACTTTGACCGTTTTAATTGGTTTGTATAAAATCTCCTAAGATTTTAATGACATGTACAAATTAATGTTAAGTCATGTAATTGCCGATAACTTTATTAGGAGAGGCTCAATCCGTGAGGGTCAACCCACTCAGAGAAGCATTACAAATGATAAACTCGGTCCATGAGGAATCCGGGAATCACAAGCGCAATAAGCACGAGGAAAATTCACAAAAAGACTCTAAAGACCAGGAAACACCCCAACAAAATGAACAAGTTTTCCATGTAAGTGAAGAAAAAGTCGGCCAGGCCATAGAGTCATTTCAGTCAGATTCCCAGGCAAAAGCAAACGGGTTAAATGCCAACGTTGTTGGTTATGGCCCCGGCTTAAAAGTGCTTTTAAAGGACAATCAAGGGGCAATTGTCAGAGAGCTTACCGGCGAAGAATTCGTTAAATTACGCGAGACAACTTCTCGTGACGGCCGGACCCGTGGAAAAATTCTTGATAAGAAGCTCTAATAGCAGTTAATTCTATTTAATCGATGAATTTATTTATTATTTCCGATTTGCATCTGAAGGTCACCGATGAGCCGTTGTATGGTTCGTTGCTCACCATTCTTAAAGAGCGTTGTAATGATGGCGATATCATTGTTCTTGCTGGTGACTTGTTTGATGTTTTTATAGGTACGAAACATATTTTTACGGATTGCTTCAAGGAGTTTATAGAAGCTGTAAGGATAGCGACAGCTCGCGGCGCCAAGGTACATTACATCGAAGGTAATCATGATTTTTTCATGCGAAACGCTTTTAGGGATCTCAAAGGATTTGTTGCACATGCGAGGAGTTTTACCGTTGAAATAGAAGGGAAAAGATTTTTTGTCGCGCACGGGGATACTGTCGATAAATCAGCCTATTTCTATCGTGGGCTTCGGTTGTTATTAAGAAGTTCTTTGATGCGTATGATAAGTGCGGTGACACCAGGTGCATTCATAAGAGCTATTGGCGAAGCCGCTTCCCGTAGAGGTCGAGCCAAGCGTCCTGTGGTGTCTGATGATCTTCCGCCTGCGGTACGTGAAAATATGAGAAGGATGTTCCGTAATTTCGCGGTGGAAAAAATAAGCAGCGGGTATGATTTTGTAGCATTAGGGCATTGCCATGATCCGGATGAAATGATTTTTAAGATAGGTGACAGGTCCGGCCAATACATAAATGTTGGCTATCCTCGCGTTCATGGTACGTTCCTGCTCTGGAGAGTTGGTGATGAAAAAATACGGCGGGAACCATTACCATAGAGGATTTGTCGCTGCTATTGCGCTAACTCTAGCAATTCAGATGCGGTATCCAGTGTTTTCTTGGTGGGGTGAGAGCCGCCAAGCATCCTAGCTATTTCTGTGCGTCTTTGTGATTGATTCAATGCCATTATTTCTGTGATGGTTCTTTTGTTTTTTTCTGATTTTTTAACCGCGATGTGATGATTGGCAAATGATGCGACTTGAGGGAGGTGGGTGATACAGATCACCTGATTGTATTTTGCCACTGATTTAAGTTTTTTCCCAACTTGAAAAGCGGTTTGGCCTCCTATACCGGCATCGATTTCGTCAAACAGATATACCCCGATACCGCCATGATCCGCAATGACACTACGTATGGCAAGCATGATTCTTGAGAGTTCGCCGCCAGACGCTATACGGCCTATCGGCAGTGATGGTTCACCGAGATTTGTCTGTATGGTGAACATTATTTGCTCTGCTCCAAATTCATTCCAGTTTTCTATATCTAGTTTGTTTATTATCTTGGCTTCAAAGGTTGCTTCGGTCATTTGTAACTGTCTTAGTTCGGCTGTAACCGCATTAGAAAATTTCTTGGCCGATATTTGTCTTAAAGGTGTAAGAGTTCTTGCGGATCGCAGGAAGTTCTCTTTGCTTTCCGCTAAATTCGTTGAATTAGTCGAAAGCATTGTTTCGTGATCCACCATAGATGAGAGTTCCGCTTCTAGCCCATTAAGGTGTTCAAGCATATCTTGTACAGTCCGGCCATATTTACGCTTTAAATCTGTTATTTGTGCTAATCTTTCCTGCACTGATTGAAGGCGATCCGGGTTTGCCTCAATCTGGTGATAATATCGATTCAAAAGCGCTATTGATTCTTCTGCTTCAGCAGAAAGGGTTTCAAAAATTCCACGGATATTATCGCATGAGCCATCAAGCTGGGAGAGCGCTTTGGCGCGGGCTAATATCGCTTGTATTGAATTTAGAAGACCGTTTTCCTCATCTTGAAGAAGCTGGATGATGGCATTTGCGGCTTGCGCACGTGTTTCTGCTGACTGAAGCAATTGCTTTTCAGTCATTATGGTTTCATCCTCATTAGGGATCAAATTTGCCGCGCGCAATTCATTAACTTGGAATTCAAGGAAATCTTTTTTCTTGGCTAGTTCTGCTCGGTCGGCAACCAGTTTGAGATTTTTCTCATGCAGGCTTTTGTATGAGTAAAACAATGCGCCCATTTCTGCAGCTTGTACCGTGAGTCCGCCGAAGCGATCCACAAGCTCCAGTTGTATGGCTGGCTTTAATAATGATTGATGTTCATGCTGGCTGCAAAGATCTACCAGGCCATCACAAAGTTTTTGCAGATGTGATACTTGAGCCAGTTCCCCGTTGATATAGGCTCTATTTTTGCCGGAACGGCTTATGGTTCGCTTAATGATAAGTTCCTGTGATTCTGAATTGAACCCCAAATCCGTCAATCTTTTTTCAACCCACGCAAATTTTGAGATATCAAACAACCCCTGAATAACGGCTTCGTCACTGCCAGAGCGAATAAGCTCAGGGCTGATTCTTCCTCCGAGAATGACAGCGATGGCTTCTATTATTATTGATTTACCAGCACCGGTCTCTCCGGAAATAATATTCAAGCCTGGTTTTAATATGATTTCGGTGGAATCTATTAATGCAAAATTTTTTATTAATAAGGAGTCAAGCACGATGTTTAATTCCGTATCCCAAACTTAAGTTTTTCCCTGAGTAAACTGAAATAATCACGCGTAGGTGAAGAGACCAGTTTTAATGGATGTTTTTTAAATTTCTGCACGATAACAACATCTTTTTCTCTCATTTCGATGGCGTCCTGACCATCCAGCGTGAGTAATACATGTCTTGGCTCCTTTACGCGTATTTCTATTATCGCATTATCTGATAAAACAAGCGGGCGCTGGGTCAGGGTATGCGGGCAAATCGGCGTCATTACAATCGCGCTGAGAGGGGGCTCAATGATGGGACCGCCGGCAGCAAGAGAATAAGCGGTTGATCCGGTCGGTGTGCTGACTATCAAGCCATCAGCGCGCACATCATGGACCCATTTCCCGTTTACCGACACCTGGATGTTTATTATTCTTGCTATAGCTCCTTTTGCTACCACAACGTCGTTTATGACGGGACATCGGATTATTTTTTCTTTATCGCGTTTTAACATGACATTGAGCATTGATCGTTTACTGATTGGCGGTAAATTTCCAGCCAACATACCGCGAATGGTTTCAATCGCCTCGGTTTGTTTTATTTCCGTTAAAAACCCAAGCTGGCCCATGTTTATACCCATAATTGGTATGCTTTTGTTTTTCATCATCCGGGCTATGCTTAACAGAGTTCCGTCACCGCCAAGGACTACTATAAAATCAGTTGAGCCTGGCATATCTTCTTTTTTAAGCAACGGGATACGGGTTTTAAGTTCTTTTGAAAGTTTTTCGGCGATTTTTCTGCTTGTTATATCAAAAAAAGGTTTTGAACCACTCGAGTAAACAAATTTTGCCAGCTCGGAAGCGAATGATGCGGCGTGAATATCTAGATGTTTTATAACAAAGCCTATTTTTTTCATCTGGCCGTCCTATAATGTTGATGACATCAACTGATTACACAAATTGTACTAAGAACGGAAGCCTTGATTAAACTAGGAATTGCAGAAGTTCTCCACATTGATAAGTGAGTCGGTAATTGTCTGCCGAGGCAGATGCTTATTTCCCTGGTGAGGCCGGACCTTTTATAATGAAGCAAGTCGCGCAGGATTTCTAGAAGGCTGCTTTCTAAGGTTTTAATTGAATCTGGCAAATGATTCGGAGGAATCGCGGTTTTGAACATGTTTTTCACGCCGGTCACCGCTTCAGAGAATGTATGAAGCCCTTCAAGTAATTCCACAAATTCACCTGTATTGCTCGATTTACCGGCGTTTCGGCTCTTATTTTCCAAGTGGACTAGGAACTCAGACAATGCGTTAAGGGTGTCCCGTGCTACTTCTAGCGGGTTAGAGGTATCAGCCTCAAGAAGTGTCAGTTCGGATAGCGGGGTGTTTAGTAATTTTTGTTCTGTTTCTTCCGATATTTCATGGCCATCTATTACGATCTTCGAAACACGCGATTCGCTGGAATTAAATGTCTTACGTATATGGCAAAGCAAATCTCCGAGTGTTTGTTCACATGTCAATGGGACTGCATACTTTACACCATTAACAAAAAACTGATTCATGCTTGGTCGTTTGCTCCGATGATTCTATTGCCACGGGTTTTGCTGATTTAAGGGTGTATGCCAGCCAATCGCGCATTATGATGGCCCCATCGGCAATTTGTTTATAGCTAGCCACAGATTCCATCGCTACTTCATGTAGACGGATTCCACTTAGGTTGTGCAACATCAATCTAGTCATTTGTGAAAATGCACGCAGCGGGTGCACCTTGTCTCCTAGACAAATTATAAGCTTATCTATTTCTGCAAGTGTGCATCCGAGTTTTTGTATCTCAATCTTGTTGTCAACGGACATGATTTTGTCAGACTTGATGTGCCTGCTTAAATCATGAAGCGACAAGGCCACTTTACCGGCTTCCTTGCAAATATTTATAAGCGAGTTTAGCCCCTCATGAAGTTCGCGCAAATGTTTGACGAGGTCAGGCCCGATTATTCCGCGAGTGATACCGTGGCCTACTGGAGCGGTCCATCCGCAGTACCAGGATCTTGCAATTTGATCCATCACTAAGGCGCCCCATTCGTCAAATGTTAATTGCCGTTTTAAAATCGGTTCATAATAAATCCCGCCACCATCGGGTGCTGTCCGGATACGTGATCGGAAAATTCTTACCGACTTGAGCATGCCAGACCACCCCAGTTGAGAGAAATGTTCCTCGAGTGAAGTGTGTTTTCTGTGTGACCATTCAGATGTGGCGTAAAGCCACGTCCCATACGCGGCTTCCGGAGTTATATCAGCGATGCAAGAGTGTTGTGTGTGTGTTGTTGATAGGTTTGTATTACAGGCTTCGCATGTCAGGTTTGAGGATATTATGTAATGACCGTTACCGTATGGGCCTGTCTCGGTTAATTTTACAGGACCGACTGATACATTGAATACGCGTGTACCAAGTACGCTGGCAAGATGTATTGCTGCTGTGTCGCCTGAAAACAGCCAATTACAACTGCCTATTACCTCGGCCCATGTATCAAAATCTGTTTTATCTATAAGAGAAAGCACTTTACTAGTATCTGAGTCCAGTCTGGATAATTCTTTCATGAAAATCTTTTCACGTGATCTGTCTTCTGTTCCCCCTAGTAATACGAACCTGTAATCAGAATTTCGTTTCATTATGGCATGTGCCATCCTGGCCCAATATTCAGGTGGCCATGTTTTGTCATGTCTACTGGCACCGAGTTGTATCGCGATCCACTTTCTGATCCGCTCATTTGGTTGCCATAAAGGTATACTTTGAGACTGGTTCGGAGAGAAGAAATCACGTGCTGTTACTGGCATATTTCCAGATTCTTGTGGTGGTCCGACATGGATCTGTAGTGCCGTAAGCAATTGTGTTGTTAATACATCCGTTAAATGTATGTTCTGTGGAATTTTCCCTTGTATGATTGCGTTGACGTAATAACTCCAGTCATCCGAGCAGAAAAATGACGCATCTTTACGTCTTGAATAACCGAGTTTTATTTTGGCAGGTAGTAATGCTGCTAAAAAGCTACTGGACTCTGAATATGACCAATTGGCTATCAGATCCCAGGACTGTGCCTTGATGGGCGAGACCCACTTTGCTAAATCCATGAAACTTTCAGATTCCGTTTTTTCACCTGTAAATAAAGGCCCAAGCAAACGGGTTGTAGGAAATGTGATTATTTTTTCTATCCAGGGGATCCGTTTTGCGGCCGCTGAAAATCTTTCTCTTACCAGGAAATGCAGCTCTAAGTTCGGATAAAGTTGTTTTGCTGCTTTCAAAGCCATCAGGCTTTGTAGGGTGTCGCCAAGTCGCGCTAATTGGATAACCAGGCAGCGGATTGGCTTTTTTTCTTCTGCTGTTTTTATTGATGGTTTCACGAATTGCCCTGATTTGGCCATACTGTCTGCTCTGACTTAGCATGGGCTGGTTTTCCCAATGACTGTTCTTTGACTAGTGCTCTTAGGAATCCCAGCAAAAGATTATCTTGCTCCGGCTGTTCCGGTTCTTGTTGTACCGACTCTGCATCTTGCAATAACCTGAGTTCTTGGCCCATTTGTCCTCCATGACTGACCTTTGCGTGGTCTTAAGTAGGCGTTGCGATATACATATCTATAATGCTTAAAAGCTCCTTTGCCCCGGAGTGTTCAGGGGCCAGTTCCAATATTTTTTGTGTTGTTATTTTTGCTTGAGACAGTCTTCCAAGATGGAACTGCAAGCCCGCCAAGCTGTAGAGAAGGCTTGAATTAACGGGGGCCGTCTTTATATAGTCTTCGACGATTAATGCCGCAGTAGCATATGTTTTCAACTCGAACGCGCATTTTACCAGATTAAAAAGAGCGCTTGGGTTGTTTATTTCTATGCTGAGTGATTTAGCTAGGAATTCATGCGCCTTCTTTTTTTCGCCATCAGAGAGAAAGCAGTGACCAAGACCAGCTAGTGTTTTTGCATTTTTTGGGTTTGCTGCGGAAGATTTTTGAAAATAAATTTTTGCTTCATTAATTCTGCCAGCTTGAAGATATATTTCGCCTAATTTTTCATTTATTTCGTCTGATCCTGGTTCTATTTCTAGTGCTAGTTTTAAGTGTGCCTCGGCTTCCTTTGTTTTACCGGCCATGGACCAACATTTTCCACATTGTTCATGTAATTCAAATTGTTGCTTATCAGAAAGGGCTGATAGCTTAAGGCAACGCTCGATGATTTCAGCGGCCTCATGATTTTTGGCCTGTTTTATCAACAATGAATAAAGTTGTTTATAAGTCTCATACATGGGTCTGTAAGCGAGGCTTTCTTCATAATGGGTTTTCGCCAGTTCAAGCTTGCCCTCGGCTTCGTGACATCGGCCTATCCAATATAGTGCAATATCTGTGCATTCGCCGGCCTTTGAGATGGCTTTGTAAATATTTCTAGAAAGTGTGTAGTCTCCGGCCGTGAAAAGTAACTCCGCATTTCTTGTAAGAAACGGGATATTCAATTTCCCATTAGGGAAATAAATGCCATTTTGTGGTTGATTTGGTAAGGTGGCGGATTTGATATCAGATGGATGTTCATCGAATGTTTTTGTAGGCCTGATGCGAACCAAATAAGCGAATGAATCGTTATCTTCAACGGTGTTGAAGTCGGCTATTATTTCTTCAATTGTGCGCAAGCGTACTACCCTGTTGCCTCGCACCGGGATCGGCACGACCTCAATAACGGATGCTTCACTTATCGATTGTTGCAGCTTGCCGCTTATCGCATTTTTAATTTCCATGGCGAGATTTATCATAATGTTTTATCCAGTTCCTCGCCTTGTTTATTAAGCCATACACTTTTAAATTTCTTTACGAGCGTCGTTTGCTTTTTTGACGAATTAAACTCGAGCAATAGCCGTTTTTTTTCATTTTCTATGCGCTCTATAATTTCATCATCTGTAGTTAATATTTGCCCCAGCATGGATTCATGCTCAGCGACTAACTTCTTGATTTTTTCTTTAAAATCAGGCGTGCGGCTTGAAGATGGTATTGATGGGATAATCTCATTTATCTTTTTTTCGTATAGCTGAAACGCCTTAATGGCGTGATTTCTGGCATCTTCAAGTTTTTGCAAAGAAGATAAGTCCAAACTGCTTTGATGTTTCAGGAATCTGGTTGAAACTGCCAGGAATTTTTCAAGACAGCGATTTCTACTTCTGAGTAGTCGGACTACATCCATCTATTTAGCTGCTCCTTTGGATACCTGGTCGATGGCGCCTTTCCAGCCATCCAGCAGTGTTTCGAG
>ERZ1292640.782-Hain-H43-02um-R1-782-length-26383-cov-59_pt1 | contig 26383 bp, 37 predicted proteins | sample MGYA00564404_ERZ1292640 | MGnify/ENA primary metagenome ERZ1292640 (study PRJEB36523, sample SAMEA6512636) | groundwater metagenome | collected 2019-01-08 | study: AquaDiva: Metagenomics assemblies of 32 groundwater samples | reverse complement strand
ATTTTTGATAAACATTTTTAATGTCAGATTAAAAATTGCCTTCATGAGATTTTTTAGCAAAGAAAAAGTCATACTGGAAACTAAATGTAGAGAATGTGGTATGGAATTTTCAGAATCAGAAAGAATGATTCGTCACATGATTAAAGCACATACAAAGAAAAAACCAAGTTGTAACTGTTGATATCAAACAAAATGAGTTTAGAATCTAGTCTTTTAGAATCTTCATTGGATTGATGGTTCAGTATTTTTAATGACACTGTTAATTCTCAGGTAGATTTCACTGATTTTCTCTGGCTGTTAAGAAAGGGTGATTTGTTGTGACACGATAATACATCATCTTGATGGCTTTTTCAGTTCTATGACAACTTTTTATTTGTCGATATTGATAAATACTTGACCTGTGTATACTAGGTCGACCTAGTAGTAATGACTTATCTTGAGCCTGATTCAGAACTATATGAGCGTGAAAGGATTATTCTGGAATACATCAAAAATAATCCCAACATACATCATAATGCATTGATGAAAATGATCGTTCCTGAATATATGGCCAAAACAACATTCGAAAAGACTAGGGACTCGTTACTTGAAAAAGATATAGTTTCGGTTCAAAAAAAAGGGAATATGAAATTCTATGTTCCGACATTAAATTATGCTACCCGATTTCAACAACATATTGAAAGAATCACAAACACATCTTTTCACAACATAAAAAACTACATGAAAAAACTTGAAACTGATTATCAACATAAAGATGCAAATGAAAAGATCGTCATAGCAAATTCGTTACTGAAAAATATTCTACTAACTGATAATGGATTTACTCTTTTAGACTCAAACAAAAACCCAAAAAAAACTTTATACCATGATGAGCATTTGGAAATTCAACAGCTAATCCATAGAATCTTTGCTATTATTCATAATGATAAAGACCATGATACAATATATCCCACAGTTATGAGTTATCTTAGCACTAGTATGCCAAAAAATTATCAAGAATCAGAATGATTATTTCTAATTGATGCTATCTAGTTTTTATTCTGGCATATTTTACTATATTTGAAAATGGGGCTGCTTTATACTAAATTCTATCTTGATTTTGAACCAAATGACTGGAAGGAGATATCTAACAATCCTGTGATTTTTGAAACCATTACTGATGATGTTTCTCTGGAAATTTATGACACATCTCAGAATTCATATAAATTAAAATTTAGAAAGGGTGGAAAATTACAACTTTTTAGGGTTGTTGGAAAATTTCGTCTTACATGGGATGACAAAGATCTCATTTAGAAAATATACTTGACCAATAATGTAATAATGGGATTTACTTTGTATTCTGTATTGTCATTACGGGATGAAGTTAACCAAATTTTAAATGATTTTGATAATACACCATCTGATAAATTTCTTGAAATTTTAATTCAAATCAAACTCCATCTCAAAAGTGATATTACGCAAAATTACCTTCAGGGAAAAATTCAGACAATTCTAGGCATAAATGATGATGCTGAAAAGAAAAAATTATGTAAAAATCTAAAACCCTATCTTGATTGGTATATTCAAGGACCATAATTAATCTAAAAATTCATTGATTTTAGGCGTAATTGCTAACTTATACCTCAAAATCTTCTTGAATTTGTGCTTGGTTTCTATTAATTAAATACAACAAAATTCCTGCCAGCGTTACACCGATGCCTAATAAACCGATAAATGTCCCTGCATGTTTTATTGTTCTAAAGAAAGGCTCTATCTGAGGGCTACTCTGAATAGCATAAAACAATATCAATCCACATATTACCATCATCACTCCGGTGACAATAATCACGACACCACTTTTCATTGATTAATTATTTGCATGCCATCTAATAAACTCCAATCGTTTTTTGTTTATTTTACTCTCTTATTTTTGATGGATCTGTTGTGATCGAATCACTTAAAATTTATGAAAATGTGAATTTTCTTTACCTGTTTTTTTATACTTGACTATACTGTTCAAAAGTGAATTGAATAAAGATGGTAATCTACAACACATCACACAAACTCAAATCATTAAAAGAATAGTATCAATTATTGATGCAAATGAAGGCGATGTTGGACGATTATCTTACATTCTTGAATCTCTTAAACAGGATAAACCTCTGTATCATTCAGACCACATGTATTTGGAAAATAAGTTCAATATGCTGTTTATGATAATAGATGATGAAAAACCAAAAGAAAATGAAGCCATTTCAAAAATTCAGAAATTAATTGACTCTGATGATGGTGACCCTGGAAGATTACAGCATATTTGTGATATGTTGTCACAGAACAAACCTCTGTATCATTCAGACCAAGTGTATCTTGAACACAAACTTGAAACAAATAATGTCCATCTAAAAAATAACATCACTCATTTTGACGTAAAACCAGAAGATAAGATAAACCGTATAAATAAACTTGAAAAAGAAATTACACTTCCAGAAGTAAAACATAATCCTACTCCTTTGAAACTTCGAGGTTTAATGCCTCGAGATTGGCATCCTCCAGAAAATAACTTGAATGAATTAACTGGAATATATGAAAAAATTAAAACTGAAGAAGAGATACTTGGTGACCGACAAAAAATTTATGATGAAATCAACTTACAACGTTCTAAATTATCCCAGCTTATTTTAAACAGAAAAGATTATGAAAAGCAAGTTTCATTGGAAAAAATTCTACTAGAGTCACAAATTAAAGAAGAACACATCAATATTCAAACACAAACAAAAATATCTGAACAGATTATTTCACAAAAGCAAGAACTGGAAAAAGTAAAATTTGAAAGAAGCGAACTAATGAAAAAAATCACAATTGAAAAAGATACCGTAGCAAAAGATCTTCAATATCAGAAAAATCAGCTTACACAAACACAATTAGAACAAGAAGAAATTGAAAAACAGATAAAACAGGAACAAATTTTGCTAACTAAAATGATTGAAGAACAAAAGTTCAATCTGCTTAAACAAGCTCAAATTGCTCGTGAAATAAAAGAAAAACAAACAGATTTAGAAAAAACTACAAAAGAATGTGATGACATTGTATCACAAGTAACTCAAGAGAAAACTAAACTTGATGAATCTGAAAAATTAAAAAAATTAATTAAATTACAAGAAAATGACTTGATTAAAGCAAAAGAAGAAAGATTAAAGATCATTGAAATCATAACTAAAGAAAAAGAAAATATTTCTAAAAAAACAAAGGAGGAGCAGGATAAATTACAAATTCAAGGCATTTTGGCAAAACAACTTGAAAACGAAAAAAAGACTTTGGAAAAAATAAAGCAAAAACGTAAAAAAGTTGAAACCCAAATCAAAATTAAAAATCAAAAATTAAAAATTCAACAACAAAAAATTAAAAAACAAATCCTGGAAAAAAATAAGAAATTAAAATCACTCAGTGCAAAATCTGTCCGTGCTAAACCCAGAAAATCCGATAAAAATCTTCATGACAATCAAGATCTGACCAAACTTGATAACTGAATAAATAATTCTTGTCTAATTAATTGATAACATTCACAATCCTGTCGTTCATTGTTAATCTCTACTTTTGAAATAAACTTTGAATCGAATTCATATTATGAAGATCCTGTTTTTTTTGATATTTTTTTCATTTATTATCCCTCAAATTGCATATGGTGCTGAAATTTCAGCAATCGCTGAAAAAGAACTCTTTGGTCCTAATGATTGGATTAAAATTTTTGTAAATATCACTGGTTATTCTGGTGGTGTGGTGAACTGGAACGCCACCCAGCCTGATGGCACTTCTATTAGCGGTTCTCTTGCAAGTCTCAAAGCATCAAAAGTAACCCATACAATTACCCGAAATGCCTTTGATAATCAATTTGGACATTGGAAAATAGAATATCGGTACAATGATGTCAAAAAATTAATTGATGTTGAAATTGAACCGATAATTGTTTTAGTTACAACTGATAAACTTTCATACGGATCAGGTGATATTGCAACTGTTCAATTTCATACCAATTATTATGACGTAAATGCTGCACATGCTGAATCTTTATCTGTAACAATTTTAGATGATAAAGGAATCCCTGCAAAACTAGTTGAAGATTTTACAATTAAGGTATATCAGCCAAACATCATTGAACAATTCTCTATGAGTAATTTACTAAAACACAATCCTTCTGGAAATTATCATGTCGTTGTGAATTATTACAATGTTAAAGTAGATGTCCCTTTTGTTGTTTCTGACATAAATTCTAAAACAAATATCTTTTTGGGAAGCGATAAAAATCTCTATGACCCAGGTGACTCTGTAGAAATTAATGTAGTGATATCTGATCTATCTGCAAACTCTGGTGTTTTAACTATAACTTCACCATCTGGAAAAGTAAATACAAAAACCATTTCTACAGTATCTTCTTCAAATAGAGTAAAATTTGATGGAATTACCTCATCTGAAATTGGAACTTATACTATTCGATTTAATTATGGTGAAAATATCGCCACAAAAACTTTTGATGTGTTGGCAGAATCGCTAGCAAAACCCATTCTATCTGACCTTGGTATTGAAATATTTTTAGATAAATCTCAATATAGACCTGGAGAAACTGTCAATGCCAAAATCTCTACCAGTAAATCTATAGAGAATAATATTGCTTATTGGTTTGAAGATCCATCTGGAAATAACACTGATCAAATCTCTTTTGTAAATCCTACCTCTGACACTTTTACTGTTCCTCATATCTTGGAAATAGACTCACTTCCAGGACCATGGAAAATTCATGTAAAATATGGACCTGTTGAATCTTTTGCCCTTTTCATTATATCTGGTGAGCCTGTATCCCCATCAGAAAAGATACTTGCTGATGTTTTTATCCCTGACTGGATTCGTAATAATGCTCATGGATGGGCTGAAAATCAAATTACTGATGATGATTTTGCAGCAGGTATAGAATTTTTGATCAAAGAAAAAATTATACTGATTCCTAATTTGGTTCATGCTGGTCCATCTGAAGCACAAATTCCTGATTGGGTTAAAAACACCGCAAGTTGGTGGGCAGACGGTTTGATTTCAGATCGGGAATTTGCAAATGGTATTAAATTTCTTGTAACTTCTGGCATTATACAAGTTTAAAATATTTCAATAGAATATATTTAGTAAATTTACTTTGAACTTCATCATGGGAGCAACAAAAATTGATCTACTAAAAATTGTTGAATCTATGATTAATTTAGATCCTAAAATGAGATTTGCCGCAATTATCGATATTAACGGTAACATCAGGGAGGCAATTATGAAAAGTGGAAAAACATCATTGAAAACTCAAAAAGAAGAAGAGCATTTTTGCAAACAAGTTGCTCAGAGAAGAAAAATGAGAAAGGAGTTTGATGGAACACTGGGAAAAGTTCGTTATGTTCATGTTGAAAGAGAAAAAGTAACTCAAATGGTAACTTATGCTAAAAGAAATATTGTTTATTTTACTATGGAACCTGAAATGTCAATTGACACAAAAATTCGCATAATAACAAAAATTAAAAAAATCACATCTAATCTTTAACTCAATAATTTTCATATTTTTATGAAATGACTCTGAAAAAATTCATCGCAGATTCTAAAATGTTTGAATATGATAAGCATTATAGAGAGTGCCAACAGAGTAATCAACCATTCATCAAGGCACGAATAAACCCAAGCAACGGAAATTATTATGTTCAGATTGACTTGATGACTTGTAACTATAATCTAACCGTGGATGGAAAGAATCAGATAAAACAATTATTTGAAAGCGAAATTGCTTTTCTTGAATCTAACTCTTACCCAAAATCCTCTTTTAAAGACTATAACGTAGATAAAGAACTCTCTTGGATTGATGGTGTTTTACCTGTTAGGTTGACACCTTTCTGTGAAAAATTATATGATTTGTCTCAAACTTATCATGATTAAATATGTTGGACTCTTGATTTGTCCTTGATTTTGTAGTTTGTCTTTAATTTTATTTTGTCGTGTTTCTTTTTATTATGATTTTTCAAATTAAAATTGATTATCCATTTAGATTCATGAACTGTATTTTATTGCATTTTTTTGTAGTTTTATGACTTGACTACTGTCTGTGATTTTTTAGCATGATTAATTATTTGTTAACTGTTTTCATTTATTTCTGAGAACATACCTTTGATTCTTTTTTTTGTCTAAACTCATATCTTCTATCATACTATCAGGTGTCTGATGATTGTCAGTTCAGTCTCTTCTAATTTTTCTTTCTGAATATTTTCTATTGTTTTGTTTAGTGATTTATAATATGCAATGTGGGTTTCTTGGATCCATCAGATCTCTCCTCTACTTTTTCATTCATTACAATTTCAATGAATCCAATCTGAAAATAAGGGTTATGTGACAAGTACATTTTTTGGTAATGATTATTTACACTAATATTGAAATTTGATTAGATAAATTCATGTCAAAACCCATTAAAATTTTAATTGATGAGATGGATGATGGCTGGGATGACAAGCTTCGTAAGATGGGATATGATGCATACAGTGTCAAAAAACTACGTACAGATGGTCACAAATTACGTACTGATTACTCTGTGATCAATTTTGCAAAGGAAAATGACATGATTTTAGTTACAAGAGATACTGAAAGTGGTCAGGCCTGTGAAGAAAACAATTTGCCATTTCTATTGCTAGATAATGAAGAAATTTTCAAAATCGTTGTAGATAAATTAAAACAAATACAATGAATTTTTTCAATATTGTAATCTGTTCTATTTAATTTACACTCTGTGATCCTATTTGTGAAATTCGCAAATTTGCTATTACTTCGTTGAGAAATTCTTCTTCAGGTTGATGTACAATGCTTTCCATTATGTTTTCCCAACAATCACTAATTTTTCTAATGATCTGTGAAAACATTTTATCTTTTTTAAATGTTGGATAATTTGATAAAAGTTTCATTACCCCATCAGTAGATTGAACGATGTGAATAAAATGTATTGTTGTTCTTAATCTCTCTTGAAATTCTATTTTATCTTGTTGCATTATTTGTTTGAACTCTTTTATCTCTTCAAAAATCATTTCAATTTCATTATGTACGCTTTTGAGTTGATTATTGACTGATTCTGATATGTTGATCAGCCCGTATTCTATATGTGATTTACTGTACATTTTTTTTTCTACTTCGCCTGATTCTACTAGTAAGCTAATTTCCCTATGCACCATTTTTTCATTTCCCACTCTTTTCACCACTCTGCTAGTCAGTTCATTTCCACGTATTTTCCCACTTTCATTTAAAACACGTAAAATCTCGGTTCTGATAATATTTGAATCTGTGACCATATTATTTTTATATTAAATTCATTTACTTAAATGTACAATTTTTTTTCTAGTTTTTTGTGACTATCTGTTTGTTTAGATGAATTTTGTAAATTTTTAACTTTTTCATTCACTATATTTTTCTAAAACTGACTGCTCTCCACTTTTTTTCATTTCCTCGACTAATCCCTCTAAAATTCTAATGCCGTTTAAAATGGGATCTTTATCCGTATTCTTGTTTTCTAGCTTGTGTTTTAAAACCATTTTCTCATTATTTATAAAACTCAAAAAACTGACACTGTTTTGCATTTCTAGATTTATGTAAAATTTTACGTAATCTCTTGTTGTTTTTATTCCCATATTTTTAATGTGGATTTCTAGTATTTGATTTAATGTTACTATTTTGATTATTAAACTGGTAATTTATTGAACATTGTGCCTAAATGTGCCCTACTGTAAACATACAGAATATTATCTTTGTGGAAAAATTCCAACTATTATGTCTGAATTAGAGTTGAATGTTGTAGGTCCAAAAAAGGATTCTGATGAAAGAAAAATAGAGCGATTGGAAAAGAAAATCGATGATCTTCATACGTATGTTGGTCATCTCAATGAACGGTTGAATTATCTAAATGAAAAAATCAAAACTGATTAAAATAACCTCTCTTTTTTCTTGTTTTTTATCTACGTTAAATTGTAATTAATTTTGTAATGGATACATGTTTACGTATATCCAAAATATAATCTGGTCTCTTTTAATTAAAAATTATCCATCTAAGTTTATTTAGAATTTCACTTATAGTGTATTGTGGATACATGCGATACCAGAATTCATGCATATAAAAATGGAAAAACTTTTGATCAGTGCAAGGAGTTAGCTAAATCCATGAATCCTGCATTTAAGGATCACATTGAAAAACATGATAGACTTCTCTGGACTGAAATATTAGACCTGGTGGATCATGATGAATTAATTTACAAATTGACATTAAAATTTCTTAGAATAGATGGGTATGATATCGGTAATAATACAATTCCTGAAGTTAAAAAATTTATTTTGTAGGATATATTTTACAACTACCATCTAAATTTCTCAACTTTTTTGCCATTACAAAAGGTGTTACTAATAACACTGGAATTGATATTGCAATGAATAGTGTCTGTAGATGTGTTAATGCAATTGATAATGCGATTCCACTTGCAGTTCCTATAAAAATTGACAAAAATGTTCCTGCACATGTTGGACATGCTATGAATAACCCTGTTGCAGCTCCTATGGTGCCTATACTTCTTCCTTTTTTTGATATCGTATAAGCACTAACTGCAATAGCTGCGTTTAATCCCACCAAATATGATACAGTTACTTGTAATACTAAATTGATAGGGATGATTTGCAGTCCTACATGTTCTGTCAAATATATTATAATTTTTGGCATGTATCCAGGTTCATCACAACATGGTGATACAAATCCTGACGGTATAGTTGCTCCATAATGTTTAACAAAATTTACTTCTGGTTGATACACCAGTGTTCCAGATACTAGTGAAAAAAATATACCATATCCAATAAATGTTAATACAAAAATTTTTCTTGATCTTGTATTCCATACACTTAATGCAATAATTGTTAGAATATCTCTTCCTTTTTTTTCTACTTTTTCCCTATGATACAGATAAATTCCATATGTGATTGCCCCGAATGATGCCAATAATATTATGTAAAAACCATAAGCAATTCTCTGAATCGCATCTATGGAATCCGGCGTAAATAATTCTGAATCTTGGTATCTTGCATACATTATGAATATGATTGCTATTGTTGCAAATCCTAAAATTATTAATTTTTTTCCACTGTGACTAAATGTTTGGTTTTCCAACATGCTCCATTGTATGTTATTGAATTAATTCTATTCTGTCTTTTGGATCTTCTTTAGCTCCATTTAGGTACAAATATGTAGATTATGGCAATAATCTCCATTCTTCCAATTATCATCAAAAAACTTATCACCATTTTGACTGTGTTATCTGTATCGAAATCCACTATGTCTGAAGTTAGTCCTGTAGTGGTTATTATGGAAGTTGCCTCAAAGAATGCATTTTCAAAACTCGTATTTTCAATTGTTGTCAAATATACTGCTGTTATTGATATGGTTCCTGAAAATGCCAATATTATCAATACTGTTGATGCCAACTCTTTTTTTCTTTGTGGTGTTATCTCTGATCTAGATATCTTGTTGAATATCTTTTTACATTCTTTTATCTGTAATAATCTAAAAACCTTAATTCCTCCAGCAGTTGAAAAGCCACATCCACCTATGATCATCAATAAAATCAAAATTGTATGTGCGGCACCATTAAAGTTTACAATGTTTTGTGAATGTAATCCTGATGTAGTACTTGCTGATATTGAATAAAATGCACTAGTTAAAGGATCTAACCCACTAAGCCAAATGAATAATATTATTGCAGTGCCTAAAATTATAAAATATGCTAAGACTTCTTTACCTAGTTTTGGTGATAGGAATTTTTTCCTAACAAATGAATAGTGAAATGTAAATGGTAATGCCCCAAATATCATTGCACCCATCAAAATTATCTGCTCTTGCCATTCAAGATTGTTTAGAACTGTAGATGTTGGTAAAAATCCACCAGTTGCAAATGCGCTTATTGCCAATGAAAAATTATCAATTATGTTCATCTCTCCAAACAAATAGAATAAACTTGCAACAATTCCAATGTATACTGTAAAAATTATTGTAATAGTTCCAAAGAGCTCTCGCATGTGCAGTGATCTACCTGAAATAAAACCTCGTAGCGATTGTATTTTTGATTCTGGATAAAGTCCAGTAATTACTAAATAAATAAAACTCATTCCCCCAACTAACTGTGTAAAACTTCTATAGAATGTAAAACCTTGAGGCATGTTTTCTGGCTCGTCAATTAATGTCAAACCTGATGTGGTGAATCCAGACACACTTGAAAAAAATGCATTGACAAATCCATCCGTTGCCGATTCTTGACTTGGCATTACATACAGATATGGAATTGTTCCAAATAATGACAGTATCAACAAACTTGATAATACGAGAATTGATGCCTGTTGAATGTTTAGACTTGCTTTTTCACCGTATGCATTAAGGAAAAATCCTGTTACAAGTAAAAGTACAGTGGTAAGATAAATTCCTGCAGCCGTTAACGTTTCTCCTAATATTGTTGATAATATTGCCGGAACTAGTAGCAAAACTCCTGCAAACTGTAACACAAATCCTAAATTTCCTAAAATCGCTTTTACAGGGGGACTAAATAGATGAGGTGCAGTAGCTGTGGCATCTCTTATTACATTTGCAATGGTGCCCTGAAAAATTATTCCGACGACTTCCCTTTTTTTAGATATGACCGGAAGTTTCCTAATTTTACTATCTCTCATTTTATGAAGTGCTTCTTGCAGTGTTGTTTTTTCACTAACTGTAATTAACGGTGTGGACATGATATCTTTCAAAGATGCTGATTTTACAAATGTCATAATCTCACTCATTTTATTTATGATGTCTTCATCTGTAACAATTCCAATTGGTAAATTATTGTCATCTGTTACAATGATGTCATCTCTTTCAGAATCTTGAAGCATTCTAGCTGATTCACTGACTAGTGTGTTTTGATTTAACAACAAGAAATCTTTACTCATATATGGTGAGACATGTTTTGTAAGAACATAGGATACTGAACGTTCTGGGTTTAACGACATCAAGCTTCACTTAATTGTTGACATTAAATAATTTGGGATTGAACACTTACTCCGATCGTTATAAAAAAATTAACACAAATTCCACCAATTTACTTTAGTATCTTTATAAGCACTGAACTGGAACATTAAGCGTAGATATAATGGAAATTGATCAAGCACAAGAGCCTGATTACGAATCGGTTAAAATTGATTATGTTGGATTTGTAGATCCATATGCCGTTGAAGGAATGTTGGTTCTAAAAGGAGATGATGGTAAAGAATTCCACATGAGGGCATTTTCTGGCGAAGTTGCACGACACATATCCAGCTTTGTTGAAAGTGCAGGTGATTCAGCACCATCAATTTACAAAATGCTCGAAGAAATATGTGAAGAAAATGAATTGGTTTTGGTCAAAGTCAAAATTTATGAAAGTGGCGAGGTATTGCGTGCTAACCTGTATTTTACTGGAAAAAAAGACATGGTATTACGAAATTACCGTGCATCTGATGCTATGGCTTTGGGTACGCTATACAATATTCCAATTCTGGTTAGAAAAAATCTCCTTAAAGAACACATGGAAGCCTGAAAATCCTGAATAGATTTTTCAATCTAATTTAGAATAGTTTTTTTTATAGTATGATATTGGGTGTTTATGAGTGAGCAAGAACAACTAATGGATAATTTACTCAATGTAGATCTTGAGATAATTGACTCTGTTAGAGCATTACACGAAGGTAACTGGGACTCAGGAACCCTGAAACAACAAGTTGCAGATTTACTAAAAATCCGCGATGACATGGTTGAAAAATTAATGTCATTAAAAGGAGATGACCATGAATGTGGCTGTGGTCATGACCATGGTTGATCCTGAATTCATTTTATTTTAAACTTTTTTCATTTCTTTGTATATTGTTTCATTTTAAAAATGACTGGAGGGATCCTCTACCGTGTAATTACTGCTAGTATCACACAGTAGCTGTTCTTTCGAACAATCTCCAGTCATGAACATCTATTGCTTTCTCACTTAAAATTATAGTGATTTTCTAATCTATCTCTCTGATGAGTAATCATTAAAAAAATTTTCAGGAAACATGTTGATGATTTTTGTTCTTTCTAATTCATATTTTTCTATTTGATTCTGAATTTTTTCTGCTTCTGAATTTTGTAATTTTTCTTTTTCATCCTTTAAATCCAGAATTTTCTTTGTCAGTGTTTTGTACATAATCAAATATTCTGGAAATTTCTTAGGAAGTTTGTTCATTTTATATAGATTAAATATGATGAATAGTAGTAATATTTATGAAATTTCTAATAATTCTTTTAATTTTATTTTCGACTACTAGTTTGGCTTTTGCTGATACTGGATATGTTTCAGCACAAATTTCATCTGATGTCAATACTCTTACCGTTGGAAACCAAATTATGATAACTGCTGATATTTCAAACAATCAAAATACTCAGCAATCATTTGCGTATTTGACTCAGGTGAAAGATGAACATCAAGCGGTAATCTCTTTATCGTGGCTAACTGGTTCCCTTTCTCCAAGACAATCATTTTCCCCTGCACAATCTTGGATTCCAACTGAATCTGGTTTGTATGTTATTGAAATATTTGTTTGGGAAAGCATAGATAACCCTGAAGCATTATCTCCGCCACTCTCAATGACTGTTACAGTTGTCGATCCTAATACTTGATTCATATTTCTAAATTAAAATTGGCTTTTGATTAAATTTAACGCATATGGTGTTTATCCCATCAATCATCTCTTGAATTTTTGGGTACTCTGATTTATTTTCTATTATGTCATTTTTAATTATTCTAAGATAGTGTAGAATCTTTTTGATCTGTTTGTTTTTCTGAGTTTTTGAGATTGGCGCATTTGCTAAATCTTTTAGATTTGCAGATATGTCACATAATTTGATAATTTTTGTTTGAAATGATGCATCTTTTAACTGGCTGATGTATTGAATTTCTCTGTCTTTTTTTAAAATATTTTGATCTTTTGATAATGATAATACCATCACTGCAACTTCTCTTCCAAACCTTTCATTGATTTGATCAAAAGTGACATCTGTATCTTCTATGATGTCATGGAGCCACGCTGCACACAATACATCTTTATCTGTAACTCCCAAGTTTTTGAGTCTGTTTACAACCCCCTCTAAATGATCAGAATATGGTGTAACTCCGTCTTTTCTTTTTTGATTTTTGTGTTTTTCCTGGGCAAATTTTTTTGCACCTAGTATGATATCTGTAGTATCTTCCATCACAATACACTTTCTTCTCTGATATGTAGAGGTTTATTCTGTAATTCTCTCTGAATTAATTATTTGGAATTCTAAAATATATGTAAAAATGCTTCATAATTCGGCAAACTCATCAATAATCAGATATAGCTTTTCTGTTAATCATCAGCAATTGATTATTCTACATTCTAAGATATATGGGTATTATACTTGATATTTACTTGACAAACCATACGTTTTTCATATACGGAAAACTAATGATTCTTCATGGCTAACCTTGACGTTTTATATCGAAATGTTGCTGCCAAAGTTATCAAAAGATGTCATGGTAGTATCAAAATAACAAAACACGGTAAAATTTTAGAGGTATATGATGTACACAGACATATTTGGAGTAAAGGACTTGCTGGATTAATCATTAAAGAAGAATGTAAGAACGCAGATTTGAAGGAATGGGAATTTGCATATGTTAGAAACTATGTCATTAAAGAATTGCTTCCTTAGATGTATATTTTTTCTATCTAAAATCTAATATGTGACTTTTCTTATTAGATGTGGTTCTTTTAACATCACTTGATAGTCTTTTGCAGCTGATAATTCCACTTCTCTAAGATTATGATTTGTAACTACTGTTAATGCTTCACAACGTGTACAAAGTATAGTCTGCCCATCAGATCTTCTTTCAAAAACAACATTTTTTTCTAATCTGTCATCTTTTTGACATGTGGGGCATAATTTTGGTTCTTTTAGTATTGTGATTATTTCCCGAATGTAAATTGTTCTTGGCATTTGTATATTTTATGAAAGTCTGACAAAAAAGAGTTTGTATTTTGATGTTAACTGGCATCCAGCATCTTGCTTCAAACAAAAACCGTTCTTTTAATTATTTGAATCAAAACGTTAGGTATTCAATATATTTCCTAATCTAGCCAATTAACAAACTTGTTTATACTATCAATGAAATATATCTTTGTCATTTTAGGTAGATGATTAAAGAGTTAAAATATCCTAAAATCGAATTTTACGTTACTATTTCATCTAAACGGTCTTCTTCTTGGGCACGTTTTATTTCCATTGCTATTCTTCTGCCCACTCCAAAGGTTTTACCGTATTGATATTTTGTATATGGGCTAGTAGTTGCCACAATTGGATTGCCTGGAACACGAAGTGATACGTCATATACTATTAATTCCAAATCTTTTGTAATTACACTTTGTAGTGAAAACGGTCCTATTATTCCTGGGGCATATTCCTTTTTTACCGCAGCTACAAATTTGTCTCCCATCTTGATTACTTTTTCAAGTAGTGACTCTCTAATGCTCGCTGGTGTGTGACCCACTTCAATATTTTGTATTTCGATATCTATGTCCAATTGTTGTTTTGCAGGAAGTGCATTATAGTCATGTACATTAGTTTGTAGTCTTCTTTCTATTCCGATAAAATCAACTTGTTTTGAGATTGGTGTGTGAAAGAAATTAAAATTCATGTATGTTCCAATTGCTAGTTCTTCTATGCTTGATTTTTCTAAATCTTTTCTAGAGATCAGTCCTTGTTTTATCTTTGCCTCTGATTTTTCTTTATAGTCTTTGTATGATGATACAGTAAAAAAAGCACGTTCTAATGGTCTTTTCATTTCTTGAACTTTGACAATGCATGGCCTATTGATGCTTTTTGGGTCTTTGAATAATTTTGGAAATTTTATTTTTGCTTTTTCTAATAGATAATACTGATTTCGTTTGGCAGTTCTCTCTTCTGCCTGGAATAATTTTCTATTTCCAAATATTGGAACTTTGAATGAATTTTCCAGAGTCTTGTATCCGAGATACACTGTAAGTGATCTATGTGGAATTACTATGGTGTTTGTATCTCTCATTGTTTTTTGAATTTTAGGTGATGCCATGTCTTTGAATTTATTTAAAATTACAATTTCATCAGCTATTCTGCTGAATCTTTGATAGGGTTCTTCTCTACCTTTTTGGCAGTAAACAACCGTCTGAAAATTTTCATCTTTTGCTCCGTCCATGACCTCTAATGCAGAATGACTGCCCATCACTCCTATTCTTACATCGGAATATTCACTAATGATTTTTTTAATCTCTGAATTATTAATCACATTTTGACTACAAAACAGGAACTAATATAGCTAATTTTCAATTATTTGGATCGATTATCTGATCACAAGATTTTTTTGAAAAGACTTGTAGGTAATTATGTGTTATATTCTCTTGAATTACAGATGGCAGGAGTAATTTTGTTATCTGCAATGACTTTGGGTGGAATTTCTTTATGGTTCAAAAGAAGAAAGGCACAACACAAACTAGATGCATACGATAATGAGGCACAAAATATCTAACCGTGCCAACATTGCTTTGCTAACTAATAGATAAAATACCATGATATTTCAGATAACTCATAATGAAATTAATAGTTGGCATTACTGGTAGCACCGGTGTTATCTATGGGATTCGTTTGTTAGAGGTTCTCAAGAAATTAGATGTTGAAACTCATCTGATAATGTCTGAGTGGGCTATCAAGTGCATTTCTATGGAGACAGAATTCCAACTTGATTATGTAAAATCTCTTGCAACAAATACATCAGATGAAAAAAATATGGCCTCTAGTGTTTCTAGTGGAACTCATAAAGTTGATGGTATGATAGTTGCACCATGTAGTATGAAAACACTATCTGCAATCGCAAATGGCTATGACGATACTCTTGTAGCAAGAGCAGCAGGTGTCACAATTAAGGAATCTAGAAAACTAATTTTAATGGTCAGAGAAACTCCACTCTCTGCAATTCATCTTGAAAATATGCTCAAGTTGTCTAGATTGGGTGTTGTAATTTTACCACCTGTTACAGAATTTTACACAAAACCAAAAACTATTGATGATATTGTAAATCACGGTGTTGGAAAATGCTTGGACCAATTTGATCTAGAGCACGATTTATACCCTCGCTGGGGTACTTTCTAAACTATAATTGCCAAAAACTATTTTTGAAAAAATCGCAAAGGCTGACAGAAAAAAAGTATTTGAACTTACAACAAATTATGAAAATTTTCAAAAAATTCTTCCACAATACTATCCGTCTGTTAGAATAATATCTGTTCGTGGAAATGTGTCTGTTGTAGAAGAACACCTACGAATTGGTGGGCGAGAATTAGTTATGATGGTAAAACATGTAATTGATGAACCCATATTACATGAAATTTTTATTATTGGAGGCGATGTAAAAGGCACTCATATCATTACACGATATGAGTCCATTTCTCATGGAACAAAAATGACTCTTGAAGTCGATTGGAAACTAAAAGGTATTATGAAACTAGTTGATTTTTTTGGTAAAAATAAGATTTCAGATGAATATTCTAAAATTATTGATGAATTTATTGTAATTGCGGAATCCTAGTCCAACTTTTTTTCTTTGTTTTTAAAATCATTAAGCTCTTTTTCTCCTTCAAGCTTACCTTTCTCAAACTCTCCTTTTGCTTTGCCCAAAGTTTTAGCTAGTTCTGGAATTTTCTTTGCTCCAAAGATAAACACTACTGCTAGTACTATGATTATTAATAACTCAGGTCCACCAGGCATTGCAAGAAAAATGCTTTGTAGTGTCATCTGAAATATATTCTATGATTTAAGATTTAAATCTTTTTTACGTTTTTTGTGCTCAATTACTATCATGCCTCCAAGATAAAGTGCCATCATTGGAACTGCAATAAACCACATTGTAACACCGCTTCCATCTGGGGTTACTATTGCTCCAAATACTACTATTGTCAGTATTGCATATCTGATATTTTTTCTCCAAAATTTTGTGTCTACAATTCCTGACATTGAAAGGGCATACATTATCAGTGGGAGTTGAAACGACACACCAAACGCAAGTAAATATTGTAAGACAAAAGTAATGAAATCCATTATGTTAAGAAATGTGATTAATCCCGACGCATCTCCATACATGTAAAGAAATTCTAACATGTATGGAATTACTAAAAAATATGAAAAGATACAACCTGTTATGAATAATACTAATGCCGGAAGTGCAATGCTACGTGTAACTTTAATTTCACGTTCTTTTAATGCTGGTTTTATGAATCCTACTGATTCTTTGATTATTACTGGCATTCCAACTACTATTGCCACAAGTGCTCCGACATAAATTTGGGCAAATAGAGCTTGTCCTGGTTCTGTTTGTATTAATTGAACTCCTTCTGGAACTAAATTATTTTTCATATGATTTGTAATTTGTGCTGCAACATTATTTACTGGATCTAGTGCAGGATAGTATAGTTGAAACCCTGCAACATCAATTGGGTATAAATGAAATGAAATTATGAATACAAAAATTACTCCTATTACTATTATAATTCGCATAACTCGTTTTCTTAGTTCTTCTAGATGTTGATTGATACCTTCAATTGATGACATCTAAAATCTATCTATCTTAAACTGTTTTATCTATTTGCCTGGAATGGGAAGTAGTTTTGCTTCTGGTAATCCAGCATTTTTGAGTTCCTCTGTACTCAAATCATGAAATTCTAAGGAGATGATGGCCTTGGTCTTAAATTTCTGTTCCATACTTTTTGCTAATGCTGCTATGTCTTTACTAGAATAGATTTCCTTTGAATCTTTGAGAAATATTCTTTCACCTTTTGCCATTTCTTTTCCACCAAATCTTTCTTGAAGGAAACTTGTGATGGAAGGTAATTCACTTCTTGGTATGTTGTTGTAATAATAGGTAATTCCCTTGATTGATTCATAGTCATACGGTGTACCGTTTCTATACATGAAAATACCGATAAAAATTGCTTCTACATCTGGTTCTCTGATGCATTTAATTTCCCAATTTAGTAATTTTTCTTCATTATAGACAAATTTCTGCATTTCATCTGCCGTAATCTTCCAATATCTTGATCTTGACAATATGTCATATTCTCAAGTAATCTGATATAAATTCCAATGTCCCATCAACGAAATAATGCCTTCAATTTTGACTTGATATAATTTTAAGAGATTTGATTGACTGATTTGGAACTGTGTTTTTTAGAAATTATTACTTCGATAACAAGACCTGTAATTATTACTGCCAACACTGCTATTGCAGACCATAAGAATTGAACTAATGGGTCTGTGATTTGTGTTGCTGCAACTGCCATCATGGTATCCTCAATCGGCATTGATTTGAGTGCCATCTCTGGTGCATCTGAAGGTGTGGAACTCATCATTGGGGTTTGTTCTTCCATGTGTACACTGTACTCTGCTCCTTTTTGGATAATTTGTGATGAAAACCATGCAGCTATGGACACTCCTCCAAGTGTAGCCAATCTGTGAATTCTTGTAAATGAATTAAAAAGAGACTTGCTCTTCTTTGCAGGCTCTGACATCTGTGATGGTAGTATTATTATTGCAAGCTTGTCTACAGTGTAAAATTTCATGTCGTGAGATTTTGTATTTTTTTCAACACTTGTGATTTTTACTACTCCTGATCCTTGCATTTTTTTTAAATGATAAATTACCAATGGTAATGAAATTTCTGTTTTTTGTGATATTTGATTTGCCGTCAATGCGTCATTAAACAAAAGTTTTAAAATCGCCCTACTTGAATCGGAACTTAGTATTTCTCCTATTGCTTTCATCTTTTGATCTTCTGTTGATATAATTTCAACTCTGTCTGAAATTCCCACTGCATCATCTTCCACAACGTCTTTCATTGAACCAATAAAATTTGATGTGTCTTATTAAGACTTGTTGTTAAAATGAAATTTAATCAAACCTTATCTACAAAAATCTGTATTGTATATTGTGAAACATTCAAAACAAATCATAACAGCAATGATTGCTGTGCTGGTAGTCTCTGTGACTATGGGCGCAATTTCGGCGACACCAAATGCAACTGCACAAGAAGTCACTCCATTCCCATCTAGGGAAAAAGTGATATCTGTTACAGGTACCGCAGTTTCAAGTGTAGCGCCCGATCTTGTAAACATTAGTTTTGGTGTTGAAATTCAAGAGAAAACTGCTAAAGATGCGCTAACTGCAAACTCTGAATTGATGAGTAAAGTGATAGACTCTATAAAACAAGTTGGAATTACTGATTCAGAAATCAGTACATCCCAGTTCAATATCTATCCTGTATATGATAACTATCAGGAACCTGTAACTGGCAAATACACACAAGAACTTGTTGGATATAGAGTAAGCAATATCATCAATGTAAAAACTGAGAAACTTGACAGTGTAGCTTCAATCATTGATAGTGCAGTAAGTGCAGGAGTAAACAGAGTTGATAGTGTATTTTTTTCATTATCCCCAGAAGTTTATTCCAAACTCAAAGATGACCTTTTAGAAAAAGCAATTCTAAATGCACAGTCAAAAGCAGGAAAGGCATTATCCCCACTTAATTATAAAATAATTGGAGTAAAGGAAATATCCTTATCTGAATTTTCAATGCCATATCCAACGCCAATGTATGACATGGCTTATGGTACAATGGAAAAATCAGCTGTTCAAACACCAATATTCTCATCCGATCAAGATGTGAGTACCAGTGCTAACGTTGTCTTCCTAATAGGAAGCAACTAGTTTTTTTATTTTTAAAATAAAAGAATTTCCAAATATTTTTAGTTAATCTTTGTGAATTTGTGTATCAAAGCACAAATCTAGTAGGAAGACAAATTAACCTCTTTTTAATTTTGCAAATTATTAATGGCTACTTTTAATGTTCATGTGACCATTGAAAACAAACCCGGAATCAGTGATCCTGAAGGTGAAACAATTCTAAATGATCTTGTATTGAAAGGTACACATTCTGCAATATCTAAAATCAAAACTGCAAAAATGCTAAAATTTACAATCAAAGAAAAAGATAAAAAATCTGCAAAAACTAAAGTCCAAGAAATTTGCGATGAATTACGTATTTACAATCCAATGGTAAGTAAAGTCATAATTGACGTATTTGATGCTTAGTTGATATTTGATTTTATTTTCTGAATTTTTTAACCTATGAGCAATTTTCTGTACTCATAGAACTATAATTCATCATCTCTGGCATTTGGTATGTTGAGCGATCAAATAATTCTTCATTTTACCCTTTTTTGACTAGATTCAAATTAAATATCTCTGCTGATAAAACTAATTGTGAAGGTAGGCGTAATAGTTTTTCCAGGTAGTAATTGCGATCGAGACATGTATCATGTTTTGACTGATGTTTTCAAATTAAATGCAGAGTATTTTTGGCATGAAAAAGGATTGCCAAAAAACATCGATGCAGTAATCCTTCCAGGTGGATTTTCTTATGGTGATCGATTGAGATCAGGCGCAATTGCGGCCCATAGTCCAATAATTAAAGATGTCCGAAAAATGGCAGAAAAAGGAATTCCAATTTTAGGGGTGTGTAATGGATTTCAAATTCTTGTAGAGGCTGGACTATTACCTGGTGCATTGCTAAAAAATACATCTCTTAATTTTATGTGCAAGTGGACAAATCTGATAGTTGAAAATAACACGACTCCTTTTACAAATAAATTAAAACTACATCAAAAAATTCCAATACCAATTGCAAATGGTGAAGGAAGATATTATGTGGATGATGAGACACTTAAAAAATTAAAGAAAAAAAATCAAATTGTATTTAGATACAGCGAAATAGTAAATGGTTCTTCAGATAGAATAGCTGGGGTTTGTAATGAGGATGGTAATGTTGTTGGTATGATGCCTCATCCAGAAAGAGCGGCTGAATCTGAAATTAATCCAATTGACAATAAACCGTCTTCTCTTATTTTTGAGTCTCTGCTAAATACAATTGGTGTTAAAAATTGAGTTTAGAGCCACAGGAACTAGATGAACTCACATCTAAAATTGGAAGAAAACCCACATCTACTGAATTACAAATTGTAGCTGCAGAATGGTCAGAACATTGTTCGTACAAATCATCAAAGAAACATCTCAAAATGTTACCAATGAGAGGGCCATTAGTTATATCTGAAAAAGGATATGATTCTGGAGTTTTAGATGTTGGTGACGGTTATGTCATAACTGCTCATATTGAAAGTCACAATCATCCATCAGCTGTTGAACCATATGGTGGAGCTGCAACTGGTGTTGGTGGAGTTATTCGTGATATTCTTTCAACAGGAACAAGACCTATTGCACTTTTTGATGGTTTGAGATTTGGAGATATTGAAAAAGATCTACAAGCAAGATGGCTTTTCAAAAATGCGGTTACTGGAATTGCAGATTATGGAAATTGCTTGGGTATTCCTACTATTGGTGGTGAAGTTGAATTTGATGAATGCTATTCTAATTACGCTCTAGTTGATGTTGCAGCTATTGGATTTGGAAAGAAAAAGAATCTGATCAAAAATCATGCTAAAAAAGGTGATCTTGTAGTCTTACTTGGAGGCTCTACAGGAAGAGATGGAATTGGTGGCTCACAATTTGCTTCTGATTCTTTAGAATCTGAAAACCGGTCTGCAGTCCAAATCCCAGATCCCTTTATTGAAAAATTAATCATAGAGGCAATACTAGAAGCTCGAAATCAAAATCTTATTCATGCAATGAAAGATCTTGGTGGTGGAGGATTATCTTGTGCTGTATCTGAAACTGCAGATGCGTTATCCATTGGAATCGAAATGGACGTGAATAAAGTACATACTCGTGAATCTGATATGAACCCTGATGAAATTATGGTGTCTGAATCTCAGGAAAGAATGCTAATAGTGACAAATAATGAAAAACTCAAAAAATTACAGGAAATTTGTAAAAAATTTCGTATAGCATGTTCTGTTATTGGTCATGTGACTTCGGATAATATGATGCATGTAAAAAAAGGCAAAAAAACATGTGCTAATCTTCCAACTGATGTTGTTGCAAATGCCACTCTTTTAGATAGACCTTCCAAAAAACCTGCATACTTAGAAAACATAGAAAAAGAAAAAAAACTCAAACCAATTTTAGACTATACAAAAATGATGATGAAATTTATTGCATCTCCAAACATTGCAAGCAAAATTTGGGTGTATGGTCAGTATGATCATGAAGTTGGAATTAGAACAGTAGTCAAGCCCGGCAAAGACGCATCTGTTCTTCGACTTGACAATGGTAAATTTTTGGCAGCAAAAATAGACGGCAATCCAAAACACTGCTATATCAATCCAAGAGAAGGAGTAATAGGGTGCTTTGAAGAAGCATGCAGAAATGTTGTTTGTACTGGAGCAAAACCAATTGGGATGCTTGATCATTTACAATTTGGAAATCCAGAAAATCCTGAAATCTTTTGGACATTTTTAGAATCATTAAAAGGAATAACTGACTTTGCAAAATACTTTGAAATTCCATGTGTTGGTGGAAAGGTCAGTTTGTACAACGAAACACCATCTGGTCCGATTAAACCTACGCCTATAATTGGAATTTTGGGCTTGATTGATAAAACTCCTCTTTACTCTCAGAAAATTATTGCTGGTGATTGTCTTGTAATTATCGGTGATACTAAAAATGAAATGGGTGGCTCTGAATACTTTGAATATATTCACAAGTTCGTTGGAGGAAAATGTCCTGTTGTTAATTTCCAGGAATCTAAAACTAACATGAATCTAGTTTTAGATGTAATTGGAAAAGATCTTCTCAAAACAGTACATGACTGTTCTAAAGGTGGCCTAGCAGTAGCTGTTTCAGAACTCTGCATGACACACGAAATTGGATGTAATGTATCATTAGAAAAAGTACCTGGTCCAAAATTGGATGTTGATAGAATATTGTTTTCTGAAAGTCATTCTAGATATCTTTTGGTTTTAGAAAAGAGAAATCTCAAAAAACTTGAAGAACTTTTCAAAAAGAGCAAAGCCTCATACAAAATGATTGGAGTATTTGGTGGCGAGAATATTCGATTTAATAAAGAAAACAAACATGTCATAGATCTAAGAGTTGATAAGGCACAAAAAACTTGGTTTAATTCGTTAAGGGAATTAGTGCATGGTTAAAGAAAATTGTGGTGTAGTTGGAATTTTTAGTCTTAGTGGAACTAATGTTGTTCCTATGGCAATTGATGCACTTAGGGCATTACAACACCGAGGACAAGAAGCATGGGGCATTGCAATTCCAAACAAAGAGCCACTAAAAAGATTAGGTCTTGTGACTGGTGCTTCATCTGAGTTTAAAAAAATTTGTGAGGACTATTCTTCTTCATCTGTAATTGGTCACGTTAGATATTCTACTATGGGAAGAAGCACACTTGAAAATGCTCAACCCCTAAAAGTCAAAGATCTTTGCATTGCTCATAATGGAACTATTGCAAATGTTCAAGAACTATCTAATTTAGTTGGAGGGTGCTCATTTACGCCTCAAAATGCAAGTGACACCTTAGTTGCTGCACAGAGACTAGTGGCATTAATTTCTGAAAATGGTGAAATGGGAAAAGCTCTTGCAATTTTGAAAAACGAGATGATTGGTTCTTATTGTTTTACATTTATCTCTGATGATAATTCTGTATATGCTGCAAGGGATCCTAAAGGATTCAGACCTATGGTTTTGGGTTATAAAATATCTGATGATACATACATTGTTGCATCTGAATCGTCTGCCATTTCTGCAGTAGGTGCAACACTTCAAAGAGATGTCAAACCCGGCGAATTGATTAAAATCAGTAAAAATGGGTTAGAAACTGAACGATTTTCTGATGATACGTCACGTGCTCATTGCTCTTTTGAATATACTTATTTTGCGCATCCTTCTAGTAATATGGAAGGCGCCAACATTTACATCTCAAGAAAGAGAATTGGTAAATTTTTAGCAAGAAAATTCCCGATTAAAGATGCAGACCTTGTAATACCAGTCCCTGATTCTGCAAGACCTGCAGCACTGGGATATGCCCAAGAATTAGGTCTTACATTTGATGAAGGATTACTCAAAGACAGATACAGCAAGAAAGGACCACTGCGTAGTTTCATTGAACCACACCAAAGCGATCGAATTGAAATCAATCGCTGGATTATCCCCATCCGAGAAATCATTGAAGACAAACATGTTGTTGTAATTGATGATAGTTTAGTTCGCGGTACTAGTTCAAAGGCAATAATCCAAGCACTACGAAGAGCAGGTGCCAAAAAAATAAGCATGGTAATAACATATCCACCAATTAAATTTCCTTGCTATGCTGGAATTGATTTTCCATCTCAAGAAGAACTTGCAACATTCTCAAATGGGAAGGATATGACTGATGAGGAATTAACTGAAATGGTCAGAAAGAGCATTGGGGCTGACTTTCTGGGTTATAATGACGCTGAAAATCTTGCCGCTGCTGTAGGGATTCCAAAAGATTCAATGTGTTTTACTTGTTCGTCTGGAAATTATGATTCATTGGGAATTACGCCAGAGTTTAAAACACGTATTGAGATGAAAGGTGAATAATATGGAAACTGCATACGTTCTAGTCAAAAGTGAAATGGCGCATGAAATGGAAGTTATGAGTGATATTTTAAAAATTGATACTGTGAAAGAAGCGAGGGGAACATTTGGCCTCTATGATATTTTTGTAAAAGTTGAGGCAAAGACCTCAAAAGAAGTAGAAGATACAATTACAAAACAGATTAGACAAATAAAAAATGTAATTTCCACAACCACCTTATCTGTAATTCCTGAACAGGATAAACGCTGATTCTTTAATTGTTTTTTTAATATTCTGATTATGAAAGCAATTTGGAATGGTGTTGTAATTGCGGAAAGTGATGATACTGTGATAGTTGAAGGAAATCATTATTTTCCAGTTGATTCTATTAAAGAAGAATACTTTCAAAAAACTGATCTTGTATCCTTTTGTGGTTGGAAAGGCATGGCAAACTATTACTCTGTAACCATTAATGGAAAAACCAATAAAGACTGTGCATGGTATTATGCTGAACCAAATGATGCTGCCAAAAAAATCAAAGGAATGGTTGCGTTTTGGAATGGTGTTAAAACCCAATAATATTCTGGATTAGTCATTTACTCCTAGATTTTTCAGAGCAGTTAAATCATATTGAAAACAAGGCTGTTTGTTTGAAGTTTATTGCTTCTGGAAAAGTAAAGGATCTGTATTCTCTTGATGATGATACATTACTTTTCAAATTTTCTGACAGGGTATCTGCATTTGATGTAAAATTCAAAGAAAATATACCTAAAAAGGGAGAGGTTTTGTGTAAATTTGCTGAATTTTGGTTTAACCAACTACCTGTTTCAAACCATTTTGTAAAAAGACAATCGGATACTGAAATTGTGGTAAAAAAAATGAATATGTTGCCAATCGAATGCGTGGTTCGAGGTTATTTTTATGGTAGTTTGGTAGGGAGATGGAAAAAAGGTGAAATAAAAATTCCCATTGGCTCTAATACCACACTAGCTGCAAAGCTTCCAGAACCGATCTTTGATCCTACTACAAAATCCGAACATGATATCCCAATTGATAAAACAAAAGCTTTGGAGATGAAACTGGTTACTGAAGTACAATATGTGTGGCTAGAGAAAACATCTATTGATATCTACAAAATAATGTCTGATATTGCGGACAAGGCAGGATTCATTTTAGCTGATTTAAAACTCGAATTTGGAATTTTAGATGGTAACATTACCTTGGGTGATTCTATTGGCCCCGATGAATATAGATTATGGCCAAAGGATTCCTATGAGGTTGGTAAAATACAAGAGGCATTTGACAAACAAATTTTACGTGATTGGCTAACTGAACATGGATATCAAAAACAATTTGATGATGCACGAGATGCAGGAAAGGAACCTATTGCGCCTACAATTAACCCAGAAATAATTCAGAAAATGACCGATCGTTATGTTATCGCATATGAAAAATTAACCGGTCATCCTCTGCAGTTGTAATATTTTTTCAATTCTTTTCATCGTGACTGAATATTGAACAAAATATGTGGTTCAACTCGAATTTTATTTTTGATTTATTTTTAAATTCATCTTATTGCAATATTTGCCTCTATGTGGCATTTGTCTTTTCATATTTGTTTATTTTTATTATTTTTTCATAATATTTTACATTGATACTATATTTATGATAATGATACTATATTTATGATAATGATACTATATTTATGATAATGATACTATATTTAT
>ERZ1292640.781-Hain-H43-02um-R1-781-length-26388-cov-5_pt1 | contig 26388 bp, 29 predicted proteins | sample MGYA00564404_ERZ1292640 | MGnify/ENA primary metagenome ERZ1292640 (study PRJEB36523, sample SAMEA6512636) | groundwater metagenome | collected 2019-01-08 | study: AquaDiva: Metagenomics assemblies of 32 groundwater samples | reverse complement strand
ATAACGATAGTAAGCCGCCGAATAGGACATGAATAGGGGCACATCCCTTTCAATGAACGCTAGCAAATCCAGCTCGCTTTGAAACTCCTTGTGCCGGAAATCAATCTTCTTTTCAAACCCAAATCCGAATTCGCGCATGTGCAAACTGCTGGGTGCCTTCGTGTTGTGCTTGTAGTATTCCTTGAAGCGAAGCCTAATTGCATTTGCTTCGGTTGCCCCAAGCGCTTGATCTTGCATGTTGAAATTAGGAATAGGGGTATTAAAAGCGATAGATTTTGAGGGTTGAAACGTATTTGCTGTTTTAGGAGAAAATGAATTAATTGCCATTTGAAAGTTTTGGGATTTATTTAGGCCCAGAATACCGCCTATTTGTAGCGCAAGAATGCGCCAAGCCCATGGAACGTCCCAAAGAACTGATCCCCTTCGGTTGTCTCCTGGGAGATGAGCTCGATATCGACCCCCTTTGCGGCAGCTGCATCCTGTATTTCAGTAACTAGGTCGCGCATATCCGCCAACTCATCGATTTTTACGCGCGTTGCGCATTTGGAGCAGGATTCGCGCTCCAGGTCCAGTTTTCCCTCCACAATTTTCTCCTCCGAATTCCCGCACTTGCCGCACAAATATTTTATTGCATGGATATCGAGGTTTTCAGAAACCAGCAATTTGGAGACCTGGTTTTTGCCAATTGCCTCCTTAATCTCATAATATCCGTATGTAACCAATCCTTCCGTCGCAATTTCCTTCATGAAATCGTTGATCAGTTTCTTTTCCTTGATCGCTTCCTGCTCCTGTATGATTTCGCCGGATTTTTCCAGCAGTTCCTTGATGCCGGTTTCATCCGTATAGCCGGTGTCCACCATTCCAAGCACTTTTAGCTGGTAATTGTAGGGCTTAAGTTTCATGAAATCCTCCTTTGCGGGGCCCGGTCCGCCAACAATTACGCCCTTGAAATTCTTCAGGGCAAGGTAGGGTTCCATGGCTTCCCCAATGCGCTTGTAATAAACCTCGACGACCTCCTCCCGGATACGCTGGAATCTTGCACTTGATTGCCCACCCTTATTTACCTTCTGATGCGCCGTTGAATTCAACTGGCGTATGATTTTGAATGTTTTTCCCTTAAGGATTGCAATTGTTGCCTCCTTCCCATCCATCACAACAAGCCCATATGAACCGGTTTGCTCGAGCATCTCCTCCAATGGCTCGATTTGGAATGTTGATTCGCACCGATAAAAAGAGGTGGTCATGGGGGATGGGGGTACAATTGCGAATAGTGCTATGTCGCTTTTCCCCTCATGTTTGGAAACATTCCCGCAGAAAATTGCAACGCCATTGGGGGGCGCCTTGTGCCCAAGAATTTTCAAATACGCAAGCACCCGCTCAATTGCGCCCTGCACATTTTGCTGTGTTGATTTGCTCTTGATATTGCTTGCCTGGCCGAACTCATCGCGAAGCTTGCCCGTGAAATCAGAAACCTGCATGGATGGACCGATGTAAAGCGAAATGAGCTCGGTCCCCTTCCCCCGGAACTCCGCTAGCGCCTTTATCTGCTTCTTGAACTCATACATCTCCTTGCTTTGCTGGCTCATTTGTCTTTCTGCCTCCTTTCAATTTCCATTTTTGCCTCTACGTTTAGGTGATTTTTGTGCTCCTCCAAAAACGCATGCGCATCTTCATATAGGCGAATCAAATTCTTATTGACCTGCTCTTCCCTGCTACCCGGTTTTATTTGCCTAACCCCTGCCTGGCCGCTGGTAGGTATGGTTTTAGTTAATATGGCGATATGCGCCTGAATATCCTCAACTTTCTTGAAATCCATCCTTTGGGCCCCTCCGGCAATCCTTAACAGCCACTTGAAATGCGCACTTGCCTGCAGATCCCTATGCAATGTATTCAAGGCATGCTCAAGCGGCCCCAAAACCTTTGTTTTTTTTTGCCCTTCGGGCTCATGGTCCAGATTATCCCAAAATGGCGACATGCTAATTTTTTGGGAGCGCGGATTAAAAAAGGGAGAAAAAAGGAATTTTAGGGGGGTTTTTGCAGGTAACAAAATCAAGCGCCTTAAAAAAGATTAAGCCGTTAACATGTCACTTTGGGAGCGATTAGAATGGTGAATAATTCAAGAAATCTTTCATTGGCTCTTTTGGTTGCAACTCTCCTTGCGGTCGCCTATCTGGCATTCGTGGGGAGCCAAAATTCCCCCCCTCTGGGCCTTCTTGGCGATGTGCACGAGCACGCAGGTTTCAAGGTTTACCTGGATGGCGAGCAATTCAATTTCACCAATGGAAAATACATGTCGGAAGAGGGCGATTTGAGGAGCAATTTTGTCCACCTGCATGATATGAACGGTGAAATTTTGCACAAGCACGTTTCCGGAATCCGGCTAAAGGAGTTCTTCGGATCAATTGGGATGGTTTTCAACTCCACTTGTTTTGTTACGGATGAAAAAAAGGCATACTGCAACTCGGAGGGCAAAACGCTCAAATTCTTTGTGAATGGGGGGCAAAATCTGCAATTCGGAGAATACGAATTCAAGGATTTGGATAAACTTTTGATTAGTTTTGGGGGCGAAAGCAAGGCGGATATTGCTTTGCAGCTCGCATCAATATCTGATAACGCCTGCATCTACTCCAAAAAGTGCCCCGAAAGGGGGGAGCCGCCGGATGAATCCACTTGCGCAACTTGGGAGAACTGCAAGGCAATTGGGGGCTGAATTGACGGCGAACAAATTCTAATTGTTGCCTTGTGCCATTTCCAATTGCGCCGATATGTTTTAGATACCTATTTATACCGGGAAGGGCTATTTGATTAAATAATTAAGGCAGTGACAAATGGCACCCACCATAAGAATTGAAGCATCAGTAAAGTTGGCAATTATATCCCTAGTGGCATTCACGCTTCTTATTGGGGCGCACGGTATGGAAGCAGACGAGGATGCGCATGAGGAAGATGGTGGCCACATGGCTTCCGAACCCGCCTCCTACCTTCCGGTGGATCCTTTTGGCTTGGCCCTGTACGATTTTGCCCTAATCGCAGCCATCGTAGCAGTTTCCCTTTTCTTTCCTTCCATCCTAACGCCGAAAATAAAGAAGGCGTTCTTCATTCTCATCGCGGTGCCGGTCGTGCTGATAACCCTTTATATCGGCGGAAGCACAGTGTACCTCAACCTCATATCCTATTCCGGAGGGCCCGCTCATTGGCATGCTGATTTTGAAATCTGGGCGTGCGGTGAAAAGATAACGAACCTGCCGACCTCCAAGCTCCCTGCTAATTTTGTGGGGACTCCCACTTTCCATTATCATGACGATTTCCGGATACATGTCGAGGGAATTGTGGTGGAACGCAAGGATGTGACGCTGGGCGGTTTTTTCAAGGTGATTGGCGGAAGCCTCGGCGGGGAATCCATGTCAGTCCCACTGGAAAACGGCTCCCATCTTGCCTACAGGAACGGCGACCTTTGCCCCAACGGAAAGCCGGGCAAGCTTCGCTTGTATTTGCGGGATTGGGCCTTGCCCGATAAGTTTGTGGAGAGTGCGGAAATGGATAATTACGTGCTGAAGCCTTATTTCAACGTGCCGCCCGTTGGCTCCGTCTGCATTTCGAATTGCGGCGATTTTATGAAAATAGCTTTTGAAACAGGATAATTAATGGTTTTATTTATCGGGAAAAATGATTATGTAATCGGACCAAATTCCCATCCAATGAATAAAATTTGCAATCTGTGATAATATGGCAGTCGAAGCGAACATCCCAACAATAATGACCGTCCTAATCACTGCGGCAATTGATTCCATCAACCCCTGTGCGATAGGTGTGCTCATACTGCTTATTTCCACGGTCATAGCCACAAACCTGAAAAGGGATCGGATGCTGGTGCTGGGTTTTGCGTACATAAGCGCGGTCTACATCACCTATCTTATTGCCGGGCTTGGGCTGATTGCCTTCTTTACAACCATTCCTCAGTCCGTTGCAGAGTACATCTCTATTTTCGTCGGGGCAATAGTGGTATTCGCGGGCCTGGTTGAGATCAAGGATTTCTATTGGTATGGCCAGGGTTTTTCGCTGGCAATTCCGCCGGAGATGGCCAAGCGGATACACGGCTACGCGCAAAACCTGACGGTTCCGGGAATGGTCTTTCTGGGCGCGTTCGTATCCGCAGTTGAGCTACCCTGCACCGGTGCGCCCTACCTTGCGATCATTACTGTTTTGAGGCAGGGCTTCAATATCGAGGCTTTCCTTTTGATGCTCCTGTATAATTTTGTTTTTGTGCTGCCGCTCATCATCATCCTCTTCCTTGCATATTTTGGCATGAAAATCACAGACCTAAAGATGTGGAAGGAGCAAAACCGCGGCTACATGCGCCTCTTTACCGGCCTTCTGCTGATAGCACTTGGCTGGATGCTCATTTTTATTGCGAACGGCACTATTAATTTCGGATGAAAAGTGATTATAATGGAACGACGCAAAAAAACAGGTGGAAAAACCAAAAAGGTTGCAAGAGCTGCCAATAAAATCCAAAAGGCATCCCCGCATCCAAAAATTCCACTTCTTGTGGTGAAACGGAAGGGCCATTTCGAGGCCTTTGATGAAAGGAAAGCATATGGGAGCATATATTGGGCTTCGAAAAGCTCGCATTTATCCGAAGTGGAGGCTGAAAAAATCGCCAATGCGGTTGTGCTGGAGCTTGGCAAGCATTTGCTGGGGAGGCAATCCGTGGATTCGAGGGCTATATCTGCATTCATTTCAAAGGAAATGGCCAAGCGGAATAAGGATGCGGCTTATATGTATAGGACCCATCTTGACATAAGTTGATCTTGGGGGAAAAAGATAGGCTGGTTTTCAACCGATTAATTCTGTTTCATTAAACGGGTGGTTTTGATGGGGCTTGAATGCGATAACTGCGGAAAAAACATAGGGAAGGAAAAGGTAACCGAAGGCAGGAAGAATTTCTGCTGCCAGAAGTGCTGCGACATCTTCGACCATAAGAACCCCATCAAAGCACCGGTGTGCGAGTTTTGCTAAAAAAAGGTATGCATGCAACAAATTGATGGTATTATGCCCTTACTCCTAACCATGCTTAAATGGCCGTTTTATCCCATGTTGATTTGAATGAAAAAATTCGACCTTATAATAATTGGCTCAGGCTCCGGGCTTGATGTTGCGGCCGATGCGGCATACCGTGGCATGAAAGTGGCAATAATTGAAAAGGGGCCCCTTGGGGGAACTTGCCTGAACCGCGGCTGCATCCCATCCAAAATCATACTCCATTCCGCGGATGTTGCGCAAACGATCAATGAGGCTAATATGTTTGGCATCAATCCAAAGCGTGTTTCGATTGATTTTGCCTCGATAATCAAAAACGCTTCGCATATAGTGGATGGGGAGTCTGGGCAAATTGAAAAGGCGGTCAGGGCATATAAGCAATATGCCCTCTTCAAGGATGAGGGCAAATTTATCGGGAAAAAAATGTTAAAAGTGGGCAAGGAAATAATAGCCTCCGATACGATTGTAATTTGCGCCGGCACAAGGCCATCCATACCTATAATTCCAGGCCTAAAAAGTGTGCCATACATTACATCCGATGAGGCGCTTCGGCTTAAAACCCAGCCAAAAAGCCTTATCATATTGGGGGGAGGGTATATAGCCGCTGAACTTGCCCATTTTTTCGGATCCCTTGGGACCAAAGTGACGATTGTTGAAAGGAATGAGCACCTGATGGAGGGGGTTGATAGGGATATTTCCATTGCCTTCACAAAGGAAATGGGAATAAAATTTGACTTGCGGATGGGCTTTGAGGCGCGCAAGGTTTCCGGCAAAAAAAACAGGATGGTTATTGAAGGCAGGCAAAACGGTTCAAAATTGGTAAAAATAACCGCGGAAAAACTGCTTATTGCAACAGGAAGGGCGCCAAATTCGGATATCCTTGATTTGGGCAAGGCCGGGGTAAAAATGGATTCGAGGGGCTTTATTGAAGTGGATCCGTATTTGCAAACAAATGTCCCCGGCATCTTTGCATTCGGGGATATAGTTGGGAAATTCCTATTCAAGCATTCCGCCAACCTCGAGGCGCAGGCGGTATCCCATAATATCCTAAACCCCAAAGGGAAGGTGAAAGCTGATTATTTCGCCATGCCCTTTGCGGCATTTTGCTCCCCGCAGATAGCCGGCGTTGGGAAGGCGCAAACGCAGCTCGAAGCAGATGGCGCCGATTTTGCGGTTGGAAAATATTACTATAAAAATACCGCAATGGGCACATCCCTGAAAGATAGGAGCGGCTTTGTAAAGGTGCTTGCGGATAGGAAGAGCAGAAAAATCCTTGGGTGCTTCATAATGGGCCCGCACGCATCCATCCTGATCCATGAAGTGGTTGTAGCCATGAAATCCGGAAACGGAACTGTTGATAATATCATCAATTCGGTGCATGCCCACCCTTCGCTTTCGGAGGTCGTGCAAAGGGCGTTTAACTCAATTGAATGGTAGGCAACAAATTATATGGGTTTTATAGCTGTTAGTAAAATAAAGGACCATTCAAATAAAACCGCTATATGAGAATAAGGCAGGGAAAAGTTTCAATAATTGCCTTATTCGCTATAGTTTCCACGTTTCTTGCCTAATCTACCCAATTTCCTAGGCAGATAAGCGGAAATACGAGGGGTCTGGAGATAGCTTTAAATAGGCATTTTTATGCTAGTGTTCATTGACCGAAAAAAGTGTTGATCTGACGAAGTCTGATACAGACTGAGTGAACATCAGATGCAAGTCGATTCGACAGACCTACCTGAAGCATTTAATACTAATTCGCCTAAAATAAAATATCGTCTAAGTAAATTGTTGGTTAGCTCTTATGGCAAGTAAAAGCGATATTAAAGAATATCAATTCCTTAGAAAAGAAGGACCGGTAGTAATCATTGGTCGCCCGACTAAACATGATATACTGGTTAAGCCTATTTCAGCAAATAAAACTGGCAGTTACCTTCATTGTTTTGAAAGTGGAGGGCGATTTTGTGCAACTCCAGAATATTTTGAAAATGGAGAAAGAAAACCCTTGGGAATCAGCTCCGAAGTTCAAGTAAATTGTTCTGGTGCTCAATTAGGCCTAAGTGGAATGGTTGAAGGCATTTCTTATACCTTTACTCCAAATATTTGCTCAGTGTTACCTAATAATCTTCAATTAAAAGTTATGATGGTTTAGGGGCGTAGGTTATTTTTGCTATTCCGCTTTCTTCAGCAGCACTTACATAAATCCGAATAGCATTAACTAATTTTTCCTTAACTCCGATTTCTTCCCATCCTTTTTCGTAATATTTAGATTTTTGGTCTCCATTAAGTCCTTGAGGTTCTCGTTTTCTAATAACGTCGGTTGCATTACTAATATCCTCAAGTACAGAAGCGAAATTACCTATAGATTGAACTAACTTGTCAATTCCAGATACGGTTTTTGAAGATGGTAAAGCTCTGTAAATTGACATAATCGAATTTAGCTTCCTAAAAAGTAAACTGAAATATGTCGCGTATATTCTGATATTGTCTTCGTCAAGAACAAGCGACTTTAATTCCATTTTTTTTAAGTCAAGAGCGATTTTGCTGTTTATTTCTCTCTTAATTGCTAAGGATGCTTCCTCTGAGATATCGTTAGGATTTAAAGAAGCTTGAACAGCATATAAAATTGAAAAAGGATATTCGGTGGTAAATACCATTGTCTTTTGCTTATTTTCTTGGCCGATTTCAATTGCATTAGAAAATGGTTCAAGAGTATTGATTTTATCTAATTTAATTTCAATATTTTTGTATGTACCATTAAAGATAATGCGCTTACTGGTTACCGTTAAGGTGCCTCTGTCTATTTTTTTAAGTGTTGGAAAGGATTCAGAAGAGCCGCTTGAGCCTCCTAAATATACGCCTCTTGCCACTCTGAAGCCTGCAAAACCAGACGAATATTCCCTTATCATTCTTTCTTGTAAGAAATCCGAAAAACCATGAAAGCATAGTTTTTCATTTGCTTTCAATAGTATTTTCTTCTTATCTGCCTCTAATTTATCGATAAACTCCTGCAATTTTGTTGTTTCTGCCTGAATTTCCGATATTTTTGAATTTAAACTAGCCTTGGTGATGGCGGAACCAATGCTTTTTGGTACTAAATTTTGTAATTTATCTAAAAGCCCCCCCATCGAAAGCAACCCCGTACGCTGGTAATGACCCGTCTACATTGTAATTAAGAAGAAGTATTTAACCATATCTGCGCGCATTGGATGGCGGTCATGATGGTATCGCCAGAAGTTCTATAGCAGTTAAGTAAAATAACGGATCACTCAAAAAAACCGCTATATGAGAATAAGGCAGGGAAAAGTTTCAATAATTGCCTTATTCGCTATAAGTCGACTTTGCAAACATTTTGTCTGGCCAAAGGGCGAACTTTGTTTCACGCTTGCTTTCAACACCCCAAAGCTTTAGTGATCTTCTCAACCGTAATTTTGAAGGTCAATTGCTGCCCCGCCAAGAAGTGGTTGACACACTAAGGGGGAGACCCCCTTACTCGTGTTACGTAGACCTTTAAGGTCTACTAACATACAAAGACTCCGTCTTTGGTATGTCGCTTCTATCCCCCCCTAGGCTTTAGTTATTTTTTCAACAGTAATCTTGAACGTCAAGGCCTGCCCGGCAAGGAAGTGGTTGAAATCAATTGTTGCGTTCTGCGAATCAACTTTCCGGATTACCCCCCTTGCGCCAGTGCTCGTGCCAATGATCTGCCCTTCTGAGGCATTAATTCCAGCTTTCTTTAAATCAGCTAGTGGAACTACTTGGATTAGATCCGCCCTTAGTTCCCCATATGCGTCCTTGGCTGCCATCTTGACGGTTTTGGTCTCCCCTTCCTTCATGCCTACAACTCCCGCATCAAATCCTTTTATCATCTGGCCAGCGCCCACCTGGAAATCAAGGGTCTCATAGGGCCTTCCCGCATCAAAAGTACCTGCTTTCTTTGCTTCTGCCACAATGTTTGTGTCAAAGGTTGTGCCATCATCCAAAATTCCCAAATACCAAACGAAAACCGTATCCCCTTTTGCTACCGCCATTTTATCACCAGGATTTGTAGTAATCGTTGAAATGGGAGGAAGCGTATCTACCAATTGGGTTGATGGCAAGGCTGAAGGGGAAGGATTATTGCTTGTGCATCCAAAAAGCAGGAACGCAGCAAAAACCATTAGCAGGTACGCTTTCATGCAATTAATCGCCTCATCAAACTAATTTTGCCACTCTTCCAAAGTTCAAGCCCTTAAATCTTTTAAATGCGAGCTTTAAGTTAAACCCCTAGGATATTTAGGGGTAAAGCGTAACTATTTATCGTGAAAAAACGGATTAAATCGCCGGGCAACATTTTTCCGGGCTAATTCACCTTTTTTCCCAATTTGTCCTTTTCGTATTAATGCATTTTATGCCCTTATTGGGGCAAATTTTAGCAAGGTATTTATATTGGTTATACCATAATATACTGCTGCACAGTGGTGACATGGGGGTTCTATAACACTATTGTGGGGTATGCTTGAGGTGGGATCATGAACGAGACTGTCAAGTTATTCATTGTCAATTGCGGCGGCTGCAACGCAAAGCAGGTTTGGGAAGCTTCCATGAAATACAAGCCTTGTGAGGAGTGCAATTCAACCGTTGTCCTAAAAACCGCCTCTCCTGAGGATCTCAAGCACGTCAAGACTCAAGTTGGTGTTAATCCCATCCGCTTTTCAAATTACCTAGTCTACTCTTTAGGCGTTGAGGATGTTGAGGAGGCAATTGCAATAAAGCGCGCAAGGATAAAGCAGTTGAAAACAGACATCGAGGACCGCAAAAAGTTTGCGCAGATGGAAAAGATGAATTTTTCGCTTATTTCCAATGGAAAACGGGAGAGGGGCGATTCTGATGAGGTTGGGCCGGTGAAACTTAGGCCAATGCGCTCAAATTCACAAAGGAAAATCGCCTCAAGCGGAATCCGGACGGGATTTTCAAGCAAGCTTGGAAGGAAGCCCAAAGGAAAGGAGGCAAAAGAAGCCAAGGCGGGCAAGTCTAAGGGAAGGAAGCGATAGGCAATAGGCGTTGAAAGCCTCGCAGGGAAATTCCAGGCAGGCAGCGGTTAAACGCCCCATTTCTAATTTTACATAATTATTATTAAGCATGCTTAAGCATAAGCACTTGCTTTTTTAGGTGATAATGCGCATGCCAAACAGGCTAACCGATGTTTTTGCATTTCTTCCGGGCTTGCGCAAGAGGCATGTTGAGCGGTATTTAAGGCTGGATTTGGAGTTCCTTCCGGCTTCCATAATAAAAACGTCCTCTAAAGATACCCTGAAAAAGTTGGAAAAAGCGCGCACTGCAGTTATCGGGTACAAATTGGATTTGCTGAAAAGTTATCTCGCGCGCGATTTGGCGCATATCCAATACGCGCATGCCCAAAGATTTAGATTTGATGCGCAAAGGGGCCCCAATGCTGAAATTGAAACAATACGTAAGAAATTGGAGGGGATAATAGGAAGGGCAGGGCGGGTAATGCTTGAGGATTCGTTGAATTTCCGCGTCGAGCGCGAAATTAGGGTCCAGAATTTTGCCAGAAGGGCGCTAATGGGCCTGGATAAGGAAAATCCAATCGATAGGAGGAGCAATCGGGAGATTACGGCCCTTCTTGACAATATCCATCCTGGGAGTTCCGATAGGTTATTGCGGGATATTGAACGGGAGCGCAATGCCCGCGCCCATTAATTTGATAAATAGAAAAATATTAAAATCGTGAAAAAGTGGGCATCATTGCCGCCATATTGGCAATGGGGGGGCTCCATGCAATCCCGGCGAATGATGATCGAACTACTTTTTTTCATTGATTGCAGGCAAACACATTAAAAATCCCCCCTTCCCTATTTCTCACGTATATTTACCAACCGGTATGCGCAATTATGTTCGACCTATTCCCCGCACTTCTAACTATCGTAGGCTTAATCCTATTCGAATCCGTCAGCAGCTTCGACAATGCCGTCATCAATGCGGAGATTTTGCGCAAGATGTCGCCATGGGCAAGAAGGTGGTTCCTTTTCTGGGGGCTTCTAATTGCGGTATTCCTGATGCGCGGCCTGCTTCCTCTTGCAATAATATTTTTATCAAACCCTACCCTTGGGATTGAAGGCGCATTCACGGCCATGTTTAGCGCCGATCCGGCGGTTGCAAAATCCATCGAGGCCTCCGCGCCAATCCTCCTCGTTGGCGGTGGGGTTTTCCTTATTTTCCTGTTCTTCCATTGGCTATTCATGGAGAAGAAAAATTACGGCTTGAAGGGGGAAGTGGCATTTGAAAAATACGGCGTTTGGTTTTACGCGGTTGTTTCCATCTTTCTTGCGGTTGTCACCTGGTATTCGTTGCAGGTAAATCCCCTGATGGCCTTTTCCGCAGTCGTTGGCTCCACCGCTTTTTTCATCACCCATGGCTTTAGGCAAAACGCCGAGCTTAAGGAAAGGGAGATGCTGGATGGCTCCGGAAAGATGAGTGACTGGAGCAAAATCCTCTATTTGGAGGTGATAGATGCCTCGTTTTCAATTGATGGGGTAATTGGCGCATTTGCATTCACCTTATCCGTCCCCCTAATCCTCATTGGCAATGGCATCGGCGCTTTCGTCGTTCGGGAAATGACCATCCGCAACGTCGAAAACGTGAAGAAGTACAAATACCTGAAAAACGGCGCCATGTACGCGATTTTCATCCTGGGGGCCGTCATGATCATGGACGCTTTTGGCGCCCACATCCCCGCCTGGGTTTCACCTGTTGCAACGATTGCAATCATTGGGTACTTTTTCTGGAAATCACGCCAAGAGCTTAAAATGAACCCGGTTAAAACTGTTTGATCAAATTTCGTTTCCGATATATGTTTGCACATACGCTGTTCATCATTCCGCATTTGTTCCATGGAAACTCATAAATACCCTTTTTCCCTTACTGGTTCCGATAAGAATGCCCCAAACTGCCGCTGGTTTCCAATCCCTTACAGTTGAAGAGGCGCTAAAGGGGCTAAATGCCACAAGGGAGGGCCTAAGCGCATCCGATTCCTCGCTGCGCCTATTGAAATATGGCCCCAACACCCTAAAGGAACGCAAGAAGAAAACAATCCTTGAAATGTTCATTGGCGAATTCAAGGATTTTGTAATCCTCCTACTGATTGCGGCATCCATAATCTCCGCAATCGCCTCATATTTTTCGCCAGAGCCAGAGTACATTGACTCGATTGCGATCATTGCAATCGTAGTGATAAACGCCATCATCGGGGTTTATCAGGAGCATAAGGCCGGCAAGGCAATCGAAGCGCTTCGCAAAATGGTCACCCCCAAAGCAAAAGTGCTCCGGATGGGTATCGAATCGGAAATTCCTACTGCAGACCTTGTCCCTGGAGATATCATTATCCTCCATGAAGGGGACAAAGTCCCAGCTGATGCCAGGCTTCTCGAATCCCACAATCTAGAAATTGAGGAGGCAAGCCTAACTGGCGAAAGCGAGCCTGCCTCCAAAAAAGCCGACCTGATCATTTCCGAAAAATCAGTTGTGAACGATTGGCGCAACATGGTTTTCATGAGCACCCTTGTCACCAAGGGGGAGGCGCGGGCGGTAGTCTGCTTTACCGGTGCGCAAACGCAAATAGGCAAAATTGCTGATCTGGTGCAGACAATTGAGGATGAGCAAACGCCCCTGCAGGAGAAATTGGAGGCTTTAGGCAAGCAGCTTGGGAAAATTGCAATTGGGGCAGTGGCGCTTGTGTTCGTTGTCGGCATTGCCCGCGCATATTTGAGTGCCGGCCTAAATTTTGATAAAATACTCGAACTTTTCCTGATTGCCGTAAGCCTTGCAGTTGCAGCAATTCCTGAGGGGCTCCCAGCTGTTGTTACAATTTCCCTAGCAATTGGCGTTCAGCGAATGGCGAGGCGAAACTCCATAATTAGGCGCCTTCCAGCTGCCGAAGGGCTTGGCTCTGCAACGGTCATATGCTCGGATAAGACCGGAACGCTTACGCGCAATGAAATGACCGTCCGTGGCATATTCACAAACAACAAGTCATATTCGGTAACAGGCGGAGGTTTCGAGCTAAATGGCGAAATCATTGCCGAAAGCGGATTGAATATCGATGCCCAATATGAACAAAACTTCCAGGAGCTTATGCATTGCGCCCTCCTTTGCAATAATGCCTCCCTAAATTCCTTAGGCAAAACAGTATCGATAATTGGCGACCCAACTGAGGCGTGCCTTCTTGTGGCGGGGAAAAAGGCGGGGCTTGATTACCTAACCGAAAAGAAGAGGCGTAAAAAGATCGAGGAACTCACATTTGATTCTGCAAGGAAGATGATGAGTGTAATTTATGATGAGGAGGAAGCAGGGCTTGTTGCATATTCGAAGGGGGCGCCTGAATTCATCCTTGAAAAATCAACCCAGGTTATGAAGGATGGATGCCCGGTAAAAATGGACGCCCTTTCAAAACAGCTCTATTTGAATAAAAATGCGGAATATGCATCCAGGGGCCTTCGCGTCCTTGGATTTGCAATGCGCATACTCAAAACCAAAAAGCGCAAGGATTTTTCAATTGGGGAGGTGGAATTACAGCTCGTGTTCCTTGGGCTAATAGCCATGATGGACCCGCCAAGGCAGGAGGCAAAGGATGCAATAGCAATCTGCAAGCAGGCGGGGATCAAAACAATAATGATCACCGGTGATAACGAGCTTACTGCAAGGTCCATAGCCAAGGAATTGGGCATTTATGAGGAGGGCAAAAACAAGGTCATGACTGGAAGGGAGCTTGAAGGGATGCCAGATGAGGAATTTGAAAAAATAGTCGAGGAGATATCCGTTTATGCACGGGTTTCACCCGAGCACAAGCTGAAAATCGTCTCCGCCCTGCAGGCAAAGGGCGAAATCGTTGCAATGACCGGGGATGGGGTGAATGATGCGCCTGCAATAAAAAAATCCGATATTGGGGTTGCAATGGGCATATCCGGCACTGATGTTGCAAAGGAGAGCGCGGACATGGTTCTTGTGGATGACAATTTTGCCTCGATTGTTGCTGCCGTAGAGGAAGGCCGCATAATTTTTGACAACATACTTAAATCGGTAAAATACCTAATCTCATGCAACATTGGCGAAGTGCTCATAATTTTCATAGCCATTATGGTTGGCTGGGATTCGCCCCTCCTCCCAATACAAATCCTGTGGATGAATTTGGCGACGGATTCCTTGCCCGCGCTTGCGCTTGCGATGGATACCAAAGCTGAGGGGATCATGAGAAGGAAGCCAAGGGATCCCAAGAAGCCAGTCCTTACCCGGAATGCGTTGGAAAAGCTGATTTTCATCGGAGTATTCATAACGATCGTGACCCTTGGGATGTTCTGGTACCAAATGGAAACGGATAATTTGGAAAAAGCGCGGACAGCTGCCTTTAGCCTCCTTGTTTTCTTCCAGCTATTCATCGCCCTAAGCTGGCATGCTGATCACGATCCCCTGCTTAAGATTGGCGTATTCAATAATCGGTACTTAATTGGCGCAATGCTGGTTGGGTTTATTTCACAATTCCTGATTGTGCAAACCGGCGCGCTTGAGCAGATTTTCAAGACGGTCCCCCTTTCGGGATTGGAATGGGCCTCCATCATCATCATAAGTTCTTCCATACTGGTCGTTGAGGAGATCATAAAATATGTCGCAAAACGGAGGGGTACACTGGATGTAAGCGGCAGCTAGGGCGTTTTGAATAAACTAGGGGGGGGCAATTGAGCAAGTGATTAGTTTGCTGGAATGTTGCGCCAATAACCATTTGGCACTTTGAGGCACGTCAAAATGAAAACAATCCATTTCGCATCTTCCAATCCCGAAAAAATACTTGAGGTTTCACAAATTCTGGCCCGGATGGGGATAAAGGCAATTGCCCTCAAAGCCGACCTATCCGAAATCCGTTCGGAGGACCAAAGGCAGGTGGCAATAGGGAAGGCGAAAACCGCCCATATGCTAATCAACAAGCCCGTGATCGCGGAAGACACGGGAGTATATTTTTCCGCCTACCCGAGTTTCCCCGGCGTTTTCCCCTCCTTTGTTTTCCGCTCCATAGGGTATGGGGGCATTTTGGCCCTTCTTAAGGGCAAAAAGCGGGGGGCTTATTTCAAAACCATCGTGGCATACTTTGATGGGAAAAGCGTGCGCACTTTTCAGGGGATCTGCAGGGGCAAAATCACAAATGCGCCGGATTCGCCAAAATTCCAAAACCCCAAGCTTCCATATGAGGCAATCTTCATCCCGGAAGGGAAAAAGGTTCGCCTTAGCAGGATGGGCAAAGCGCAAAAAAACGAATTTTCACACCGTGCAATTGCAGTTAGGAAATTCGGGGATTGGTTCAAGAAGCAATTGCCCTAAAAAATATTGGTAATTTCAACAGCGGTTCCCTTCGCCAAATTTTTCAGGCAGGTAATTTGGATAGCTGATTCCGCCTAAATCCCAATGCTAAATTGTCCGGCCCCTTGATTTGGGTATAATTGGCAATTTCAAAAGGGCCAAATTTTCTCCAGCCCTTTCGTGAGGATGTATTCAGAAATTTCCTTGGGCACAAATCGCTGCCATTTTTCATCCCCCTTTTTCATCAGTTCCCTAATTTGCGAGGCTGAAATTTTTACGCTCGATTTCATTGTATGCACCGCGTACCTGCCCCCGAGCAATCTTTGCACAAGCCAGTTTCCGGAATACACAACATCGGCATCCTTTGCGATTTGCAAAACCCCCCTCACCCACCTCTCATGGTGGTTTTCATCATCAAGCAGGATTATTTTTATCCTTGGCAAAATGCCCCGTTTTTTTAGGCAAGCGGCAATCATCCCCTTCCTTTCCTTTGAAGAAAAAGGGTTTTTTGGGGTGCGGGACTCCTGCGCGCTGCCTATGGCAAGAAGCAGCCTCGAATGCCTTTTTAGGATCCCCTCCACCGCTTCCAAATGCCCGCTATGGAAAGGCTGGAACCGTCCGATTACAAGGGCGGTTTTCCCATCCTTCGCATCCGTCGTTGCGCTCGCCATTGTTTTGCTATCCATGAACACCTTAAAGATGCAAATGAATAAAAACCATCTCGGGATTACATGTTGTCGTGCGAATTTTAAGGGTTTTCCCTTCGGGAGCCCCCATTCCAATCCGCAATATGTGGTATTTCCCATGGATTCCCTCTTCCACTTCATATTTTCAATAATTGCCGCCCTTGCGGTTGATTTGCACAAAAAGCACAAGCTGCCCTTTGTGATATTTGCCGCAAGCTTTGCCGTTGCAATTGATTTCGACCATTTCCTTGGCTGGGATCCGTCCTATATCAAGCCCCTCCATAACATTTGGGTGGCATTTTTCCTGCCCCTTTTGCTATTCTACCTTGCCTACCATTATGAACGAAACAAAAAGCCCTACGGCATCGAGGCACAAAAATTCTTCCTGGTTTTGCTGGCAATGCTGACCGGGCATCTGGTTGCGGACATGTTCTATGGCGATATCAGGCTGCTTTATCCCCTAACGAATGCGGCCTACTCGTTTTCCGACCTGCCTATCCCGCAGCCAATTGAAAAATACGATTTTGTGACAACGCAGGGGGTGGCATTGCTTTTCTATTCGCTCATCCTCCTCCCCATCCTCTTCGCAGAGGAGTTCATCAAATGGCATGAGGAAAAGCACGAAAGCATGCGCAAGTCGCTTTCGGACATGATGCGAGAGCTATTTTAAGCCGCAAGTGCAACTAATTGGCTATAAGTGGGGCGGATGCAAGGGGTTGCTGACAAAAATTGTTTTTTCTTTGCCTAAGGATGATCCCCCACTAATGGGATGCCTAAATTGTCCGAAGATGGTAAAAATGCACGCAAAAATCCTTAATTTGGAAGATGAAACCGCATTTTCGCAATGTGTCTATGCCCTTGCCGGTGGTGGAATAGTAATTGCCCCAACCGAAACCAGCTATGGGATGCTTGCTGATGCCTCGAATCCCAAGGCAGTTGAGAAAGTATTCCGGCTAAAGGCGCGCGATTTTACAAAACCGCTATCCATTTTCGCATTTGATATGGAAATGGCATCAAAATACGCGGCACTAACCCCGCTTGCCTCAAGGCTTGCAAAAAAATACCTTCCGGGTCCCCTAACCCTCATCCTTGAGAAGAAAACTCCATTCAAACTCGCCAATAACCTTTCAAAAGGGAAAACGATTGGGATCCGGATCTCCTCGCATCCCGCAATAATTGCAATCACTTATAATTTCAACAAGCCCATAACTGCAACCAGCGCCAACCTTTCCGGCGCGGGGGAAATATACTCCTCCGGAATTGCAATCAGGGATTTTGCGCAGGTTGCGGATATCATAATTGATGGCGGCAACATCCCTCCCTTCCCGCCAAGCACAATAGTTGATTGCACGGGAAAAACGCCAAAGATTGTCAGGCAGGGGGCAATAAAAATCAAGCAATGACAATCATTCGATAAAAATATTTTGCCAAATTTAGCAACATATGGCTTCAATTCACAACTTCCGTATAATACCCCGATTGGCGTCGACTTCCACGACACCGCTAGGGGGATAATCCCCCAACCCCAAGGGCAACTACGTTTCCCTATCGGGTTGCCTTACCCTTCCTAATTTCATTTACGAATTAGGAGGGGGATGCTTCCAAGGGTAGCGGGGGATACTTCCCCCAAGACGCTTGCCCACTACCCCCTTAATTTGATTTGCGAATCAATCTAATTTGCGAATAATACCCCGATTGGCGTCCACTTCAACCCTATCGCCCGTTTTTAGCATGCTGGTCCCTATTTTTGTCCCAACGATGCAGGGGATGCCTAGTTCCCTGCTGACAATTGCGGCGTGGCATGTGATCCCCCCCTCATCGGTGACAATTGCCGCCGCCTTCTTCATGACCATCACATAATCGGGTGTTGTTTGGGGGACAACCAAAATGTCCCCTTTTCTCATTGGGATTGCCTCAAGCGGGGTGAAGGCGACAAATACCCTGCCCTTTGCCTCGCCCATGCTTCCAACAGTTCCATAAAGCTGCTTTTGCTCGAAATCGAATTTTGGCACAAGCCGTGCTATGAGCTGGGTTACCTTTCCCCCCCCGATTACCTCCTCCCCTTCCCCATCCGGAAAATAACCGTAAATTTTTCGCCGGCCCCTTACTTTTGCCAATGGCTGGCGTGAATTTTTTTCAAGCGCCTTGGATATTTCACCTTTTGTCAGCCAAATAATATCATCATAGCCAATGCCCAAATGGCTTGCTGCCTCTTTTAGAAGCCCCCTTGCCCTGAATAGGCCAATTGCGGAGCATTCCGCGCAAAATTGCCTCCAATACGCAAATTCCTTCACCAAGGAAATGAGGTATTCGAGCCTGCCTGAAATGGCTATTTCCCTGCTCTGGGCTCTTGGGGCATTTATTGCCTCCCTAATCTGAAAAAACAGCCTTTCGGGGGTTAACGGATCCCCCCAGCAATGGTGCGTTCCCACCCATTCGTATTCCGCCATGTGGAATTTGAGGCCTCTGGCAAGCTGCGGATGGGTGTTCATGAGCATTGTTATGGCGCGTTTTGGGGGCTCCTCAAGCATATGGGAAATTTCAAGAGCCTCAAACTGCTTTTTGAATGCGCGCACCTCCCGTTCCTGTTGAATTAGGAATGTGGGCCTGGGCAGGTTGAAGTGGGAAAGCAGGTCCATTTGGATGAGGTTTTCCTTCTCAAGTTCCAAATCAAGGAATCTTGTGACAAATGGGCCCAAAAGGAATGCAGCCATCCATGGGCAAAACATTTCATCGGTTTTGCTTGAAAATTCCCTAAAAACATCCCCCGCGCTTGATCCATCAAATTTCATCCCCTGCGTGAATTTGAGGTAATTTTTTGTTATCCTATCCGATTCCCTGAAAATTTTCTGGAAAAATCCCCTATCCTCTTCAATAAGCGCCTTTGTTGCGCCTTCCTCAAGCAACAAAACCTCCCGCGAAAGCATTAGGTGATGCCCGTCAAGGTAAAGCAGGCTGCCGGAAATTTCCGGAAGGCCAAGTGCCAAATAGCCATCCCTTTCGCCAAAATTTCGCCAATACGAGGTGAAAAGCGGTGGCTGGACCCATTTGCCCAAATAATTCCAATTGGTTTTTTCCCTTGCTTTCTCCATTAGTTCCCTAAAGGAATATTCCAATTTTACCACTTAGAAGCCAAGTTTTATGGCCCATTCATTCCGGTGAAACTATCGCCAGCTTTCGGCTTTCCTTGTTTCCGCATCCGTTGCAAACAAGGATCCGCCCCCTTTCGGACAAATGTCCCCTGCAAAGCGAGCAGTTTGCCTTAAGGACGCCAAGGCCCTCATCGGCAATGCTTAGGTAGGTGCCAAGGGGATTTACCTCGATTACCCGCGCAAGCAAAAGATCGCCGATTTTTATGTGCTCCCGGAAATTGCGCACATATCCGCCTCCGCGGACAAGTTCGGTGATTCTTATGTAAGCATAAGTGCTTCCAATTGCCTTGCGCTGGGATATGTCAATATCCATTGTAATTGGGCTGCCAAGAAAAGCGCCCAAGGCTTGCTTTTCCTGCAATCCCCCGCCTGTAGCATTCCTAATTCCATCTTCGCTTTCTAAGGCATTATTTTCCTGCGCCAGATTCATTTTTTTCATCCCGTCGGCGCTTTCGATAATGATTAGGGAAACCGAATCATACAAATCATGCACCCTGCCCAGCACATAATCGCCCTGTTGCAGCATCCTTGCGACCTTGCGGGAGGTTATCTGCATTTGCCGGTTCAAAAGCTTTTTTTCCCCAAGAACCGTGGAAAAAAGGTCTCCATTATCCGCAACAGTTAGCTCATTGCCAAAAAACTCCTCCTCCATCCCAAGGTGCTCCCCTGGCATTACTACCTCCCGTGACATTTGACCACCAAACATATTGGAATTGAAAATCAGTGAATGGTTATGCCGCGATCCATTTAAAAATGACCAACCCAAAGGGGCATTGCGCAAGCAGCAAGCGGTCCTCCAAGCGGGAAGGTCAGAATCCCTGCAATTGCAAAAAGCCATTCTGCATAGACGAATTTCTCCCGTCACATAAGATAGGTTCCCGTAATTGTAATGATTGCTATGAAGCCAAAAAGAGTAGCATAAAGGGCATTTTTTGCCAATACGAGAAACACTACGAAGCATATTGAATAGAGTATCGTGTAAATGATTGTGAGTGTTTTTGCCGGCTAAAATTTAATCAAAGCCATACAATCCATGCCCTTTCTTTCTATAAAAAACTAACCTTTCGAAGAATTAAGACACAGGTTTAGGTTCGAGGTAATGTTGAAATATGGGGGGAATTTATGACAAAGTTCGGGTTGTTTCAATATTCTTGCCAACTGAAAATAGCAATTAAATTGGTAGCTTCTATCCTCTCTTTTAGCGACCATTTTATCGCAAATCGTAACGTCTTTGTTAAGTATGGCCAGCGGCAGCATACAGATGTCCTTTCTTTCCTCCCAAATCGTGCCAACCCCATCTGCAAGATTAAGCTTATCGCATAGGCTCGGGTCATTATTTTTTTCTGCAAAATATTTCAGGCAGTCATTTCGTAGCCAGCCCAATTGCCCGTATGCCTTTGGGTCAATTTTTTCGCACATAGTTGCGTCTCCTTTCGCTTTTGCAACCGCAAACACGCAATTAGAGTCAAGTTTTTCAGAGCCGTTGGCATCGATTGTTTTGCATTCAGAAATATCTCCTTTAAGCAAGGCAATTTGTTGCCTGCAAATGCGGACTAACTTTTCTTTGTCGGGATAGGAATAAGTGGACATAAGATTTTGGCAATTTTCAGCTTTGAGGTCTGCATCACTTAAAACAAGAATATCTGGCAGCAAACCCGGGTCATCCAAACCAAAATCAGGGTATGCTATAATATCATCAACCAGCCATTTGCCGTTCTCCTGAACTACAATAACCGTTCCAATAACTCCCTGCTTGTTTGGAATAAGAATTTGAAAGTCCTCGATGCTAGTATCATTTTTTGGAAGTATTCCTACATAGGCTGTGTTTCCTCGAATAGAAAGCACCTTTAACTTTGCAACTTCCAAGATGTTTTTATCCAAACTGGAATTCTCTCCTTCTGTTCGGGCGTTTGGAACCATCAAGAATCTGAAATATGTTCCTCGGGTTAACTCTTTCCTAATAACCGAATTTGAAGAAAGCAGATTAAATGCCGCAGGATTGGCTTTCGCTTCTCCAAGCTCGAAAAATTTGGTAACAACTTTGACAGGTTCATCAGAAAGAACTTGCAAAGACGCAATCGGGGTTGCGGATGGAGTTGATGTTTCAGTCTGAATCGTTGGACTTGGGGATGGAATTTGTTCGGTTTTTTGAGTGCAGCCGAAGAGCAAAACAGAAACGAAAAGAACCAATAAGACCAATGGCAACTTCATTGTATCACCCAAACCTACGGAATAATAAAAGTTGCGGAATTTAAAAAACTTTACAATCTGCTTTCAATATCGGTTTATCCGCCAGTAGGACTGCTCAGAATGATGCCTGTGAACCGGGCATTTCTTGACCAAGCCTAACCGATGCAGTTTGTTGATGTGCGCATCTGCTGCGTTCCAGTTGATTGCCTCAATTTCCGCCAGCCTGTTGGTCGATAAGCAGCCTTTGGTGGAAATCGGGCGGAACAGCAACCTTTACTAATTCTGCCTAAAAGCCCCAAAACAGGGGTAGTTTTTGTACAAGACCATCATAGTCGAAAGATTAATATACTCAGTATGCGTTATATGCTATGTTTGCAATAGCATAAATATATGATAAAGATGCGTTGTATGCGTAATGGAGGCGGTAAATATGGATGTGACGATAAGGCGCTTGGACGAGCTCCTTTTTAGGCAATTTAAGGCAAGATGCGCTGAAATGGGGATTTCAATGGGAGGTGGGTTCAATAAGGCAACAAGGCTTTTCCTTGGTGAAAATGCCAATATTCCAAGGCAAAAAAAAGCAGTTGAGAGGGATTTGCACACATTGACGGACCTTTCACAGCACATACATGAATTACGAAAAGCTAACGCCCAAACCCAAAAGAAAAAATAGGGCGTAAATCATTGTAAAACGGCCCGCATTAAAAACCAACTTTTTTACCTCACATATTTATACCACTTTGCGCTTAGGATAAATGATAACTATGTCCCTTGGCTTCATTGCCGGCTTCATAATCCTCATTGTTGCCCTATTTTTTGCCTTCGATGCCTATTCGTATGGAATAGAGCTCAAATCAACCCCGCTCCTAATTGCATCGCCCCTGCTTGTGATACAGGCGCATTACGGGCTTGGGGGCCCACGGGATTTGGTCCGTGAAAACTGCCCTGAAATAGCACAGTTCCGGCCCGGGAGCTTTTATAATGAGTACTGGCAAATCCCCCTATCCGAATGGAACAACTGCATATCTAAAATCGCCCCATCCGCACTTGTGCGCTCTGCCTGCCTGGAATCCGAATCGCAGGCAAAAAGGCTCTTTGACGAGATCAATTCCCAAAATGAGCTGGTTTTGGGCCTCGAAAAATACGGCGTGAAATTCTCGGAAGATGCAACCCTTGATAAAATAACCAATATGGCGGATAACAACGCATGCACCCGGGCTGTTGCCGGGTTTGCTGCCGAAAAGAAAATATCAATTGAATTCCAGCCATCCAAGGTGCTGGATGTCGATAAGTTTAGTGAGGGTGTTTCCGAGCTTGACGGCGTAAAGCTCCTTGAGATAACCGGCGATCAGGTAAGCGCGCAGGGTGCCTTCAAGGACTACCGGATCACCACATTCATATTGCTGGCCGGAATTTTCATATTCATGCTCCTGATTTACAGCGCATTCTCGCGGGTTTCAAGAAAGGGAAGCGATGATATTTAACCAATATCTGCTCAATATTTGATTGAAATGGGCTTTATTGCATTTTCACATCCCTTCATTAAATGTTTGCTTTTGGTAATGCAGGGCCCAATCCATCGCCATCATTAACCCACGGATGAGTTTTTTGCCCTTTTTTCCAAATCCCCCCAATATGAATAAATTTATAAGCGCCCCTTGAGTGATAGAAGGGAGGTGCCATATGGAAAGATTATTCGGCGTTTGGTATGAAAACCGGCTCATTGATGCCGGCGTTAAGACCTTTCTTGTGCTTGCCCTTTCGTACCTGCTTATTTTCACCTACAATTTTTTCGGGGGAAAGCCAATTATGCGCCCAACGGATTTCCCGCTTGAGGCCGTTGGGGCGGTGATGGTTGCCTCATTCATGGCCTTCTTTTTCACTTCCCATCAGCATCGCAAGTACAGATCGCATCTTGCGCAGCACGCAAGGCAAGTAGCCAATAGGCTTAAGCAATAAAAGGGTAAGCACCATGTTCGTCGAATTGACCTTCCTGATCCCGATACTGGTTTTCCTCAAATTTTTCGACTCCTACCTGACGGTTTGGGCATACAATAATTACCTGCGATTTGGCCGCAGGTTCATGGTGCTTGAAAGCTACGAGGCAAACCCCAGATGGCAAAAGGACGTTGCACACGGCTTTAAGGATTGGAGGCATTTTTCCTTCCTGCTATTCCTGATAATACTGCTTTCCGCGCTCTACTTTTATCCGAAGGACAAATTCTGGTATGATTTTGCCGCCGGATTTGCCATGTTCATGTACCTATCGATCAATTTCGAGCATTTGACGCACATGCGGGAAATGGAGCTTATGCCAAAACGCGTGAAGGGAAAAATATTCATATCGCTTGATTACTATTTTTCAGCCGCAACGCACAATTATGTCAAGTTTTCCGCGATCCTCTCATTTGCCTGGATTGCAACGCAAAGCGATTTCCTCCTGGGCGGCATCTTTGGCCCCCTCCTCATCGCCTCGTTCATTAAAACAAGATGGCGGGCTTATTCCTCCGAGGAAAAGTGATTATTGGGATTTGCCAATTAAGCCCCGGTTTCGCTATTTATCCAGCCCCCCTTTTTCCGGTCAATTCCTTACTTTTCCGGAATTGCCGGTTTCAATTCCTTTTCCCAAGCCTTAAATAAATCAATCCCCCTAATAGGCAAACTAACATTTTGAGGTGTTTTTTTGATGTTGAAAACCAAGGCAAGGAGGCGCCGCAAGGAATTGGCAAGGAGGCTTAAGAAGATCAAGTTCCGCAAAACCTCAAAGACGTCGAGAAGGAAGCGGCACGAATAAACCCTTATTGGGGTTTTTTATATTTTATATTATTGTTACTGCGTTTTTTAAAATTTTATAGCGAATAAGGCAATTATTGGAACATTTTGTTGCCTTATTCTCATATAGCGGTTTTGCGTCAGAAGCCTGCGAGGCTTCTTAGCATTAGCAGACGCTTCGGGCGTCTGCGTAATATTTCATAGTTCCAATATTTTACTTAACCGCTATATATCGATACGGCGGCATTTTTATATATTTTTTTTCTTATGCCGAATAATTTTTTTTAGCGCCCCCAAATATTTATCAGCCTTTTATTACCCGGGCTAAACTGCTTTTTTTCCGTAATTTTAATCAGTTGCGCCCTTTACGCCCCTTCCCACTGCTCAATATGCAAATTCCCAATCGGGAGCCCCTTTTCGTGCATCAGCCTTCTTACCTCCGATACCATGATTGGGTTTCCGCAAATGAAAACCTGCGTATTTCCCGGATCATCATACCTCATATCCTTGAGCGATTCCTGCACATACCCCTTCCTTCCCTGCCATTTGGAATCGGGCTTTGAGCAGGTTGAAACAAGGGTGAAATTCTGGTTGGTCTTTGCGTACTGCTCCAGTTCCTCCTTGTAGACGAAATAATTGGAGTTCCTAAACCCATATACGAGCGTGGTTTTGGGGGCAGAGCCGTTTTGCAAAAGAAAACGTATCATCCCAATTATTGGCGCTATTCCAGCGCCAGTTGCCACCAGTATCAAATGGGGCATGGATTTTTCGTTTACAAAATTCCCAAACGGCCCCCTGATTTTAAGTTTCATCCCAAGCTGCAAATTGTCCCTGACAAATTGCGAAAAGCCATTGGATTCCTTGATTTTGAATACGAATTCCAAAATACCCTGCTGATTGGGCGAGGAGGCGATGCTGTATGAGGTCCATTTGAGCGCATTTGGGGTTGCCCTAAGCATGAAGCCATCCATTGCAAGCATTGCAAATTGGCCCGCCTTATAGTCGAATTTCGCATCCGGGGCAAGCCTGACCTTTACCGTGCGCATCTGCACCTTATCCTCATCGCGGTAGTCCCTAATCTCCACTACCTCGGAAATGAATTCCATTAAGAATCAGTGATATTATTAGGGAAGCAACAGTTAAAAAACCATATTGGCTGCCTATTTTGCCCCTATATAATTGGCGACTTTCAGGTAATAAGTTCCATCCGACCTTAGGAATTTGCCCGTTACCCTGTATTTTTTTCCGTTCTCAAGGGGTTTGCATTTCAAGTCGCATTCGTTGCCGCTGCATTTGGTTTCCCCGAATTCCTCAAAAACAAGGGCCAATTCATCGTCTTCATCAGTTAAGGCCAGCATCCCGCCGCAAGTATTGCAGCATTGTGTTGGGGGGCAATACATTTCGGTGCAGGTCATTATCCGACGTGGTTGCGCCTCCCCATCGACAACTATGGTCCTATCAAAAAAACCATCTGGATTAGACAAAAGCAGGGAAATTGGCTGCACCTCCGGGCTGGTACTATTGGTGCAACCGAATAAGAAGATTCCTATGATTGCAATCCCGGAAAACAACAGCACATTAAGATTCCTCATTTTTTCCACCCTAAGTTGGGAATGCATCCAATCCCTTCAAAATGGCAATTTCATCCCAAATTTCCAAACATAGGCAATGATTATCGCCGCCCAGTTTGCAGCTGTGAAATATGGGTTTCTCCACCAAATGAACCCCTTTACAGCGGGCTTTTCAAAAGGGTAAAACGGCATCTGCGGCTCAACTGGCGATCCCTTATGCGTATACAAATCAAGCAGGATGTGCAAAAACCAGCCTAAAATGGGAAAGTAAAATCCGCCGGATAGCACCGATGCCAAAACACCAAATGCGGCGGCGGTAATGAAGCTGTGTGAGACTGCATAGAATTTGCGAACCATGGGAAATAGCTTATTCCCCGAAATCTCCCGGCTCCTTGCAAACATGTTAATTGAAAGAAGCACCGCAACGGCCACAAAGACAATATCCGGAAAAATCCCGAAAAACAGCCCCTGCAGCATGTCCTCCCTTCCGCTGAAGAATAAAAGGTACGCCCATGCGATATGCGAGAATATATCCATGTTTTATTGCACCTGCATTAACCTTGTTTTACCTTTTTTTCCCGGCTCCATTTCCCTTAGAAAATGTTCTTTAATAAGCAGGGTGAATATCCAAAG
>ERZ1292640.209-Hain-H43-02um-R1-209-length-47082-cov-6_pt2 | contig 26390 bp, 24 predicted proteins | sample MGYA00564404_ERZ1292640 | MGnify/ENA primary metagenome ERZ1292640 (study PRJEB36523, sample SAMEA6512636) | groundwater metagenome | collected 2019-01-08 | study: AquaDiva: Metagenomics assemblies of 32 groundwater samples | reverse complement strand
CGGATAACCTTCCGAATATTTATTCGTGCCAATCGAACCGAGCGCCTCAAGCACAGCAACCGAGACAAAGTTTTCTGACGGAATCATCTCAAGTCCATGTCGTTCTCGGTTGAGCTCATTCTGAAGCGCGATGGCAATAGTTGGATCAGTTGATGCAAGTTTCATAGTGCGGACATTGTAGTGCGTTCTGCCAACATTGACAAAGGGCGTCATTTCAACGATCCTTTTAGTTGGAGGTCTCATGGTTCACGAAAAGATCTGGCGGTGCAATGCTCACCTCGGAGAGATCGAGAGGATGTGGAGGATTTCGCACCACAAGCAGATCGAGATTCCATTCACGCATCTTGAGCGAGCCGTGGTCAGTCTCATGCTCATTCTCTTGAAGGCACGCAACGTCTCACGTTCGTTGCACGATAAGCGTACGAATACGCGTCTCGTTTACGAATTGGCGATCGCCTTCGTCATCATCGGTCACGCGCACTACAACAGCCCATTGGCTTGGCGGTTAAGGAACGATATGTACGATTTTTTGACACTTAAGGGGGCGCGATGGGAGATCGTTCGCGCGCTGAATCTGGTCTCTCCAAGCGAGGAGATCGTGACCGATTCAGAAATAACGGAACAAAACGCCATATTGGAACCGGTCGAACCGTTCACAATCCTTCATTCCAATAGCAGTAATTGATTCTGCAAGGAGCTACACTTTCTCGCCCGCGCTATTTTTGCGCGGGCTCCGTCTTTTCAAGATGCCTATTTGTTGATAATCTTTCGTCGTATGATTGATCAGTTTCAAAAAGTGCATTTAGTAGGGGCTGGTGGGATCGGGCTTTCGGCTCTTGGGAAGTGGTATTTACATCGCGGGGCTCGCGTGACGGGTTCGGATTTGGTGAGTTCGGCGCAGACGGACGAGCTTTTGGAGTCTGGGGCAACCATCAAGATTGGACAAGGAATCGAGCACGTGCCGGACGATGTTGAGTTGCTCATTTACTCACCGGCTGTGCCAATGGATAACCCAGAAAGGGCTCGAGCACGAGAGCTTGGCGCGATTGAGATGAGTTATCCGCAGGCGCTTGGTGAGATGGCCAAACAGTATCGCACCATCGCCGTTACCGGAACGCACGGCAAGAGCACGATTACGGCGATGATCGGTCTGATTCTCGAGACTGCAGGACTTGATCCAACTGTTATCGTCGGATCAAAAGTTTACTCGTGGCCACAAAAAAATTTTCGTGCTGGTGCGTCAAATCTTTTCGTTGTTGAAGCGTGCGAGCATTTGGCGAGTTTTCTGAATATCCATCCAGACATCGCGGTCATTACAAATATTGAAATGGATCATCCGGATTTTTATCGCGATCTCGCGCACGTGCAAGAAACGTTCGCGCAGTTCATGAGTCAGGTGAAGGAAAAAGTCTTTTTGGGTGAAAAAGATTTCAACCTCGATGCGCCGCATCTCGAAGGCTTGTCACTCAAAATCCCCGGAGAGTTCAACGTCATGAACGCCCATTGCGCCGCCGCAGTCGCCAAGCATCTCGGCGTGGCGGATGAGGTTATAGTGAAGACCCTCAATGCTTTTGAGGGGTTATGGCGTCGCTTTGAGCGCGTCAGCGTGTGGAGGGGCGCGGACATCATCAGCGACTACGGACATCATCCAACCGCTATCGTGGCGACGTTGAAAGGAACTCGAGAATTTTTTCCCAATCGTCGTATCGTCCTATGCTTTCAACCGCATCAACATTCTCGAACAAAGGAATTGTTCAACGATTTTGTTCCATCGTTTGATGGAGCGGACGTTTTGGTAATTGCAGAGATATATGCGGTTAGCGGGCGCCTCGAGGCCGAGGGAGATGTTTCAAGTGAAGATCTAGTCGCCTCTGTAAAAAAGAGAGATAATGAGAAGGGAACCGTTCGCGATATTTTCTACGCAAAGGATCTAGATGAGGCTGAACGCGAGTTGCGAGACATTATTCAACCATCGGACGTTGTGCTCATCATGGGCGCAGGGGATATAGACGACGTAGCAAGAAGGTTTGCCTCATATGAATGAAAGCGATCATGAGATTATGTGGATTCCTGCTGAGGATTTTCTCAATTCGTCAGCTGCTGATTTTCAGAAGTGGGCTGTGAGACAAGTATCTGGTGAATGAATGTTGACTTATTGCCAATCAAGCCATTTTATGTTAATTTTTAGGCAGATATGAATAAAATCATCTACAAAATTGCTCAAGGTTTACGTAAAATAGGTGTGAATTTTGATGAGATTAATGATCCGCGAGTTAAAGCCATGCAAGCCGCTATTCAAAAGCTTGGTTCGGTTGAGTTCAAAATTGAATTGGAATCCGATGGATCCTGGGTTGCTGAATCTGTTAACATTGATGGAATTATCACCGGTGGCTCTATGCGTCAAAATATCAACGAGATGATCAGGGATGCTATTTTTACCTATTTCGAGATTCCGCCATACTTGTGTAACGACGCGCTCGTGACGTCTTCCTCGGAATCTATGGTTCTCGAGCAGCGTGTTTATGCCTAGCGAGAGTCTGGCAGATGTCACACAAAAAGACTGGATACGTGCCTGCCTCAAACTGGGACTACGCGTCGAAACAAAATATGGCAAAGGAAGTCATGTCCTTGTTTGTCACCCGATGGAGGGTATGAAGTACACGTTGCAACGCGATTTACATCGTTTGATAAATATCAAGATTTTCAATCAACTAAAAAAGTGGGGATTTAACGAAGAGGAGATCTTAAATGCCCTGCGTTAACATACATTCATTGGACGAACTATGACTATGAACACAAAAGCGGTCATCGAGTATTTCGAGTCGTTTCTGAAGCGCGTGGGAGAGCGCAAAGGCGCGCTCCTCAACATTCATTCCGGCGAGGGTGAGAGCGCGGTAATGTATATGGAGCCGACGTATGAGGTCAGTGAATTTGATGCTGATACAGTTCATGAGAAGTGGCCTTATGCTGACAAAGGGTTCGATCTAGTGCTGGATATATTTTGCTACGAGCATCAGCGAACAGACGAACAAAAGGCGACATATCGCCGTGAGCTCAAGCGGGTTATGAAGGATGACGGCTTATATTTACTCTCGCTTGCTAATAATGAATGGAGGCTAGAGACGAAAGAGGAAGTTGAGCGAGGCTTCTTTCCGAGCTTCGTGCTTGTTGATTACACGCTTGATGCTGAAAATGGGCCATCGTATATCTTCCGCAAGAACGCATCAGTTTTATAAGTACGGCTCTTATTACTATGGATTTTCAGGAAAATATTTTACTTTCCATGCACACAAGTTTTCGCGTTGGAGGACCAGCGCGATGGTTTGTTCAGGTAAAAAGTATTAAGGAGATTGAGGAGGCGATGATATTTGCGAAAGAAAAAAATATAACATGGTTTATACTTGGCGGTGGAACAAACACGCTTGTCTCGGATAAAGGGTTTGATGGGCTGGTGATTAAGATGGCAAATCGAGAAGTGAAGATTGAAGGCGGACGTGTGGTTGTTGGATCTGGAGCCATGACTGTCAATATTGCTCGTATCGCGGCGGACGCTGGTCTGTCAGGACTCGAGTGGGCCGCCTCGCTTCCGGGAACGATTGGCGGAGCGGTGCGTGGTAACGCTGGATGTTTTGGGGGGGAGATGAAAGATGTAGTCGAGTCAATCAGCGTTCTCCAAAGCGATTTTGTGGCCGAGCGACGGAATAGTGATTGTAAGTTTGGTTATCGAGATTCGGTGATTAAGCACTCAAAAGAAATTATTGTCGAGGTGACGCTAAAACTTGTTCAAGGTGATAAAGTGGAGATCAAGAAAAAGATGGAGGAGGTGATGAGCAGGCGAAATACAACTCAACCGATCGCATCTGGCACGGCTGGCTGTGTGTTCAAGAATCCACTTGTTGAAGGCAAGCTTATGAGTTGCGGAAAGATTATTGACGACCTCGGCCTCAAAGGAACAAAGATCGGCGGCATTCAAATTTCGGATGTGCATGGCAATTTTCTTATCAATCTTGGAGGTGCGACCGCAGATGATGTTGTACAGATGATCTCACTTATTAAGACACGTTCGAGGAATGGACTTGGCATTCAGCTGTCAGAAGAGATAGAATACATTGGCTTTTAAGAGTTTATGCACATTACGATTTTACACGCGAGAAACATCGAGATGACTGAAGCGATTCAGACGTATATTGAAGAGAAGTTCATGAGCCTTGCAAAGTATATGGAGGCCCTTGAACCTGTTGATAAGTGCGACATCGAGATCGGCAAGCTGACGGAGCATCATCACAAAGGAAAAATTTTCTTTGCGGAAATTACGATGCAGATCCCCGGCGATCTTATTCGCATTGAGGTGACAGAGGAAAATCTATACGCCGCGATTGATAAGGCCAAAGATGAACTCAAAGTGAAATTAATTAAAATTAAGGAACGGAGGATTGATGCTCGCAAAGGGTAAGGTAGTCTATGAGCCTCCTCACAAAAGTTTTCGGCGACCCGAATGTTAAAGTAATTAAGGAGCTCCGCCAACGTGTTGCGGAGATTTCTGTTTTTGAACAGCAGATGGAGGCGCTTGATGAACAAGGTGTGCTTTTAAAAACCGAGGAGCTCAAAAATAAGTTTAAGACAGGCATATCACTCGATGGTATTTTGCCCGAGGCATTTGCTCTTGTTCGAGAAGTTTCACGACGCATGCTTGGACAACGGCATTATGATGTACAGCTCATGGGCGCGCTCACTCTGCATCGTGGCCACATTGCCGAGATGCGCACAGGTGAGGGAAAGACGCTTACCGCGACCGCCCCGTTGTACCTCAACGCTTTGACTGGTAAAGGCGCTCATCTCGTCACTGTCAACGATTATCTTGCCAAGCGCGACGCAGTTTGGATGGGACAAATTTTTCACAAACTCGGCCTTTCGGTTGGCTGTATTCAACATGAGGGTGGTTACGTGTACGATCCGCATTTCAGGGCAGTGGGGACAGATGTTACAGATGGTGCAGATGGGACAAAAGATAAGGAAGAACGTCAGACAGATTCATTCAAAGTGCAGATGGATTTTCTGCGTCCTGTTGAACGCCGACAGGCTTACGAAGCAGACATCACCTACGGCACAAACAACGAATTTGGATTTGATTATTTGCGTGACAACATGGCGCCGTCGCTTAAGGAAAAAGTCCAGCGCGGACTCAACTATGCGATCGTTGACGAGGTTGATTCGATTTTGATTGATGAGGCACGTACACCGCTCATCATCAGCGCGCCAGCAGAAGAGTCTGCGGATCTTTATCGAACATTTTCACAGTTCGTAAAACAGCTTGTGGCCAACGAGGATTACAACATTGATGAGAAGATGCGTGCGGCCACACTCACCGAGGCCGGTATCCACAAAATGGAGAAGGCGCTCGGTGTTGAAAATCTCTACGTCGCCTCTGGGAGCACTTACATTCATCATCTCGAGCAGGCGCTCAAAGCGGAGACTCTTTTCAAGAATGATCAGGAGTATGTCGTCAAGGACGGTGAGATTATTATTGTTGATGAGTTCACAGGACGGATGATGGTTGGTCGTCGTTATTCGGACGGACTTCATCAGGCAATCGAGGCCAAAGAGGGCGTCGAGATTCGTAAAGAGAGCCAAACGCTTGCCACCATTACATTCCAGAATTATTTCCGCATGTACGATAAGCTCGCCGGCATGACTGGAACGGCGGCGACGGAGGCGGAGGAGTTTGCCAAAATCTATAAGCTCGAGGTGACGCAGATTCCACCAAATCAACAAAATAGACGTCGTGATTTGCCGGATCGCGTGTATAAATCGCAGATGGGGAAGTTTAAGGCCGTCGTGCGCGAGGTAGAGGAGCGGCACAAAATGGGTCAGCCAGTTCTACTGGGCACGGCTTCGATTGAGAAAAATGAGATCCTTGGTTTATTGCTGACGCAAGCCGGCGTGCCACATCAAATTTTAAACGCAAAAAATCATGAAAAAGAAGGCGAGATCATTGCGCAGGCTGGAAGACCAGGAGGTGTGACGGTGGCAACGAACATGGCCGGGCGTGGTGTGGACATTATTCTTGGGGGAAACCCACCGACGCCCGAGGACGCGCAAAAAGTGCGAGAATGTGGTGGACTTTGCGTGATAGGCACGGAGCGTCATGAGTCGCGTCGTATTGATCATCAGTTGCGCGGACGCTCTGGACGTCAGGGCGATGATGGTTTGACGCAGTTTTATGTTTCGATGGAAGATGATCTGATGCGCATTTTCGGTTCTGATCGCGTGCGCGCGATGATGGATCGTCTCGGTATTCCGGATGATCAGCCGATTGAGAATAAAATTGTCACTGGCTCTATCGCCCAAGCGCAGACGCGACTCGAGGGTCACAACTTTGACACGCGTAAACATCTTCTTGAGTACGATGATGTGCTCAACAAGCATCGTCAGATTATGTACGCCCGTCGCGATGAGCTTTTGCGACTTGCCGATGGTGACGTTCTCGACGCGTATCGCAAAAAGATTCTTGAGCTCATAGAGGCAGAGGTTGAACAGGTGGTGAATTTTCATACTGGTCAAACGGTCAGCGCGCCGAACGCGAAGACTCCAGATGAAAATCCGCGCGAGATTCAAGAAGTCGTCTCAACAATTGTGCCATTGTTAGATGAGCAAAAGAGGGAGCTTCATGATTTGATCACACCGCTCTCTCGCGATCGTATGAAACTTGCGGAGCAACGCGATGCATTTATTCGACGGGTGATGGACTTGGCGATTGGAGGGTATAACAAGTTTGCCGAGCAAGTACCGGACGCAAAAGAGCGTATGCGCATTGAACTCTCAATGCTTTTACGCTCGAACGATCATTTGTGGATTGAGCATTTGACGGTGATGCGTGATTTGCGCACCTCGATCGGACTTCGCGGGTATGGTCAGCGCGATCCACTTATTGAATACAAGCGCGAGGCGATTTTACACTTTGATCGTTTGCAAGATGCGATTCAGGGGAATATTGTTTACAATTTTTTCAAAATGACAGCGCATATTGCCAAAGCCAAAGAGGCTCTGGCGCGTATTCCAAATCTGCTCCAACGCGCTGGGGTGACCATGAGTGGCGCGGTCAAGGAGATGCAAGTAAAATCCTTGCAACCAAACGGAGGCACATCCCAAATAGGCGGGGCTACCACGCCCCGCAACGTGGACGTTGTCGAAAAAGTAGGTCGCAACGACCAATGTCCGTGTGGGTCCGGAAAGAAGTATAAGAAGTGTCATGGGGCGTGACGCCAGACTATGAAAATTTTTTTTGTTTGCCTAGGTCTGTTGGCGCTTCTCGGCGCTGGATGCACAACGTCGACAACGTCAAAAATGCCGGATGAGTTTTACGCTCGTGGCTCGTGGCGGTTTGATGGCGACGAGTCGGTGATTAATTTTGGCGTCAAAGGCGTGGCGATTATCGACATGCATTTTACCCGCCAGACAGCTGATCAGTATTTGATTGACGGCACGGTGACCTACAAAGACGAAACGCTAGGCTGTGATATTTTTCCACGCTTCACCCTTTGCCCCAAGAACACATGCGAAGTGGTCGGCACGACCGTGGGCGAACTGACTGGAGTGGCCGCCGTACGCGGTTCGCAGTTGGAAATGAGCACTCACTGGCTCACGAAGCCCGACGAATCGGCCACCTTCTTTTGCTCCGACACCATCACCAGCACCAACAGCGGCTGGGCGGTGTGGCAAACCATGGGTCCGCTCGGTGCCAAAATCGTTGACGAGCCGTGGGGCGTCGACATTTCCGGTTCCTTCATCGACGACCTCCCCATTGGTGAAGTCACCGATACCCCCGTCATTTCGGCAAACTTCAACGTCGAAGCCAACGACGTCACCGCCGAAGGCTTAATCGGCTTTTATCGCAACAAGCCGGAATAATTTTACGCTACGTTCCTCTGGAAAATGCTAAGATGTTTCAGTCTCGTCTTGGAGCCGAGATACTGGTACTCCACCACAAAGGCCATATGGGTGGTGGCGATGGCACAACCGAACTCCCGGAAGCGCTCGAGGTAGTGCTCTCATTCTAGCTATGTTGAATCTATGAAACTTTTGATATTTGATTTTGATGGGGTGATCATTGATAGTTTTGGTATTTTGTATCAGTCGGCGCTTGAAGCGTATCCGGACATTGGAAGCGAGGAGGATTTTCGACGTTTGCACGAAGGGAACATTTACCAAACGGTGACGGAGCGGGAGAATCAAAACGCCATTACGATTGAGCATCCATTATTCGCCCGTTACATTCCACGTATGCTTGAACTACCACCCGTTCTTGGTATGGTAGAACTGGTGCGTGAGCTCACAGACATCTTGCCAGCAATTGTGGTGAGCTCGTGCCTGAACGATCCTATCAAGGTTTATTGTAATAAATATGGCTTGGCTGGTTTGTTTAGGGAGTTTTATGGCGCCGATATTGAGAAGAGTAAGGTGTACAAAATGCGAACGGCACTTAAAGCGTTTGGGCTCGAGTCGAGTGAGGCGGTGATAATTACGGACACGCTCGGCGATTTGCGCGAGGCCGTAATCGTTGGCGTGCCATCCATCGCTGTCACGTGGGGATTCCATACTGCGGAGACACTCCGACGCGGTTCACCAGCACATTTTGCCTTTAGTGTTGAGGAATTAAAGAAAATTTTGCTAAACTTAGCCACGGGCCGTCTCCCGATGACGGCCGCCATCTCCCGGTGACGGCCAGATTTATCTATGTCAAAGGAATTTGAAACACATATTCTAAACATCGACAAAAACGAGATTGTAAAAAGACTCGAGGCGCTTGGAGCAAAAAAGGTTAAGGATGTTTTGCAAAATTGAGCTTGCCTACAAGTGCAATCATGTTTCTGGTCAGACAGGCATCGGTGGTAGCGAAGAAATTGAGATGTACGTCTCTGACATGGAGAAAGTTAAAGAGTTTTTTCTTGCTGACATTCGACATTGATGAGTGGCCGATGATTGGAAGGCAATGAAGGAAATTTGCTTTCCAAAAAACTCTTGATTTTTTTCTTGATATGTGCGATGGTTTAATTATATTTTCTATGGCGTATGCGACTCTTCGGTCGTCCAAGATCGGAGCCCATCGCCAAATTCCTAAGTCAGTGTCCGAACTGCGATAGGCTTGGGCGGTGGGTCGGGACAACGCGACAACAAAACAGTCGTCTCTACTTTGAAATGCTCTGCCGTGGATGCAGTGAGGAGTACCTCGAGGAAGACAAGCAATGGGAGATTCTCCTGCACGCAAATACTTCGCCGAGCGCTGTCTGATTTAACCTCTTATTTCCTCCTTTTGCAGGAGGAATTTTATGAGACTGGCACGTACTACCAGTCTCATTTGTCTGTATCAGTCGGCATCGGGTCGAGTTCAAAGACGACAGCCGCGCCTTCTTCCTGATCCTTACAAAAAATACGCGCCAAATAGGAGAGCGTCTGTACCTTGCTTCCATGCGCAAGCCTCGACAGGTCCTCGTTGTTGACGATCTGCATCATCTGCTCGTAGCGCCGTACTGTACGAATACGGCGCAACAATTTTTCTATCTTGCCATTCTTGAGAACAGCGCGAATCTCTACAACATCTCCGGCGCGCAACCAGCATGGCCCCCAACACTCCGATCGTACTAGCAGATCTTTTTCACCTTGAGTGATGAGATTATAGGTCGTTCGTGAGACCCACAAGACGAGCAATCCTTTTTTTGATCGTGTCATGCTTCCTCCGGCCTGTCACACTAGCGCACAGACGCCCTTGCGTCAATCCAAGCACCAGCAGTAGAATACTTGCCGAATCTATGCAGACCCCTCGTTATCGTGTTATTTCCCGTTGGAGCGTTCGTTTGAGCGTTTTAGGCGCAATGCTTTTGTTCATTGTTTCGTTTGCCGTGGTCTTTCCGCAGTATACGTTTGGCATCCTTGAGCAGGACGATTTTCGTTTGGGTCTTGATCTGCGAGGCGGTACGCATTTGGTCTATGAGGCCGACATGAGCGACATCGCCGAGGCAGAGCGTGGTTCTGCGCTCTCTGGCGTAAAGGACGTTGTTGAGCGTCGCGTGAACGCGTTTGGCGTTGCGGAACCTATCGTGCAGACGACTGTTACCGACGGCCATCATCGCATTATCATTGAGCTTGCCGGCGTGCTCGACGTAACGCAAGCCGTTCAGCTCATTGGTGAGACACCGATTCTTGAGTTCAAGGAGCAGAATCCAAATTTTGATGTTGAGCCTAACGAGACGCAACAATCTATTATTGATTCCGCAAATACAATCACGCAACAGAAAGCGGATGAGGCTTTGCAAATGGCGCTTGCTGGTGAATCTCTTTCCGTCATCGCATCAAGTTATGGCGTTCTGACTGGTGAGGTTACTGTGAAAGAGGGCGAGGGATATGATGAGGCGATTTCGGCAGTACGCGATGGTGCGCTTGCTGTTGGCAGAGTTCTTCCAGACGTTTATGATGTTGCAGACGGCTGGACGATTTTAAAGTTTTTGGAACAAACAGATGCTGGGTATCGTTTTGAAGAAGCTCTCTTTTTTGAGACGCGCTTTGAGCACCTCGATTCGTATCAGTCGGCGTTGTGGCAGAATACGGAGCTTTCCGGAAAGGATCTTAAAAATGCACAGGTCGTTTTTGATCCAAATACAAATGAGCCGTATATTCTTCTTACGTTCAACGAGAATGGCGCGAAGTTGTTTGAAGAGATTACAGGCCGTAACGTCGGTTTTCCCGTCGCGATTTTTCTCGACGGTGAGGTTATCAGCGCACCAACAGTTAATGAGAAGATCGTAGGTGGAGAGGCACAGATTCAAGGGAACTTCACATTGCCCGAGGCCAAACTTTTGGCACAGCGTTTGAACGCCGGAGCTCTTCCTGTCCCGCTTGAACTCATCTCGCAACAGACAGTGGGGCCAACGCTCGGTAAGGAATCACTTGATTTGAGTTTGATGGCAGGACTCATCGGTTTTTTGCTTGTTATCTTGTTTATGATTTTTTACTACCGTTTGCCGGGAGTTCTGTCCGTGCTCGCACTCATTCTCTATGTCGCACTAAACTTGTTTTTTTGGAAGCTCTTGGATGTGACAATCACACTTGCGGGTATTGCAGGCTTCATTTTGTCCATGGGAATTGCCGTTGACGCCAACGTGCTCATTTTTGCGCGTCTTAAAGAAGAGTTGGACTCTGGACGAGATCTCCCGACCGCAGTCGAGGAGGCCATGAGGCGTGCATGGACCTCGATTCGTGATGGCAACATGACCACACTCATTGCGACCGCGATTTTGTTCTGGTTTAGCACGAGCTTTATCAAAGGCTTTGCGCTCACGCTCGCGATCGGTGTGCTGTTGTCTATGTTCTCGGCAATCGTTGTCACGCGCGCCTTACTGCGTCTTGTTGCAGGTTGGCGTTTTGTAAAACTGGGCTGGTTGTTCGGTGTCAAAAAATAGTTTATATGGTATTTGATGTTATCAAAACGAAAAAGATATGGTTTGCGCTTTCTGGTTTGTTGATTGGAGGTAGCATCATCGCTCTTGCGGTGTTTGGATTGCGCATGGGTATTGATTTCACTGGCGGATCGCTCATGACAGTACAATTCGAAAACGCGCCTACAACGGATGCAGTACGTTCCTCAATTGTATCGTTCGGTTATGAAGGCACTCGCGTACAGTCAACAGAAGGCGGCGCATTTATCGTGCGTCTGCCAAGTCTAGCAGAGGAGGAGCATCAAGCCGTGCTCTCCAACCTTGAGGCGCAGTTTGGAGCATTCGAAGAACAGCAGTATCAACTTGTTGGACCGGTGTTTGGTGCGGAGCTCCTTAAAAAAGCGATTTGGGCGATTGTGCTCGTTCTTACACTCATTACACTTTATGTAACCTATGTATTCCGAAAAGTTTCTGATCCGGTTGCATCATGGAAGTATGGCGTTATCACGATGATTGCCGCTTTCCATGACATTATTATTCCGATTGGACTTTTCGCTATTTTGGGGTATTTCCTCAACTATCAAATTGATTCAGCCTTTGTGGCGGCGATTCTCACAGTGCTTGGATACTCAATCAACGATACGATTATAGTGTTTGACCGTGTGCGTGAGAATTTGATGCATAGATCGAGTGCGGAGAGTCTGGAAGAAACCGTTAGTAAGAGTGTACGTCAAACGGCTGTGCGCTCCATTAACACTTCGGTCACGACACTGCTCGCGCTTTTTGCTATTTTATTTTTCGGCGGTGAAACAACGCGCGCGTTTGCTCTTGCACTGATCGTCGGCATCATTTCCGGAACGTATTCGTCAATTTTTATCGCGAGTCCATTGCTTATTGTGTGGGAAAAGTGGAGCCGTAAGGCATGATGTGATAAAATAAAGACTCTTTACACAATAGTCTAGCTGGCCATGCCGTTTTTTGCAATCACGTTTGATCTTTCCGGAATTGAGGCCCTACTTGCACGACCGGATATCCTGCTGACCAACTTATTGGTTTATGTCGGATGGATTCCGATTTTTGGAGTGCTTGTGTGGGGCTTTCTTGAAGTTTGGTTGCATCACCGCCAGGAGCATTATCGTTTGCACCAAAATTACGTTTTACTTGCGATTGACGCTCCGAAAATGACAGAGCAGAGCCCTATGGCAATGGAGCACGTTTTTGCGACTATCGCGGCTGTTTGGGGAGGTCCGAATTTTCGTGAAAAATGGATTGACGGTGAGGTCTCGCCGATTTTTAGTTTTGAGCTTGTGAGTATCGGCGGTTATATTCAGTTTTTTGTCCGCGTGCCGAAAAAGTATCGCGACCTGGTTGAGGCCGGTCTTTATTCAGCTTATCCAGATATTGAAATCACAGAAGCCGAGGATTACGCGACCTCGGCGCCGGACAAATACCCAGACGAGAATTATCGTGCGTGGGGCTGTGAGCTAAAACTCAAAAATGATAATCATTTCCCAATTCGTACCTATCAAATGTTTGAACATCGTCTTTCGCAGGAACTCAAAGACACGATTGGGCTGACGCTCGAGCAGTATGCGAAGTTGAAGCCCGGCGAGCAGTTATGGACGCAGATTATCGTCCAGAATGATCCGGAGCAACATTGGGTCAAGGTTGGAGTGAAATATATTAACGAGACTATTGGGAAACCAGAGAAAAACGCGCACAAGACTTCGGTTTTTGGTGGGGTCGTTTCAGGGCTGAAGTCGTTGTCAGAGCAAGTTGCGTTTCAGGCAATCGGTTTTGGCGGCGGGGAACACGCTGAAGAGAAAAAGGAGGATCCGTGGAAATTTTTGCGTTCAACACCACTCGACAAAGTGAGGCTTGATCTTGTTTCGCAGAAAATCGGCAAGCCTGGATGTCGGGTGAAAATCCGCCACGTCTATATTGCCAAGCACGCGTCGTGGAATAAAAGCGCGCGCGATAAAATGCTCAAGGGCGTATTTTATCAATTTGCACATCTCGATAGTAATGCCTTTGGTCGTGTTAAAAGCGTAAATCCGAAGGATGACTATTTTTGGCAGAAGTGGTTTAAGGAAATTCGCGCGACAAACGTGGTGCGAGCGTACAAAAAGCGTGATGGTGAACGTGGTGGCAAACCATTCATTCTGAATACGGAGGAGCTCGCCACGCTTTGGCACATGCCGTCAATTTTGGTTCTCGCGCCGTCCGTTAAGAAGACCCTTGCAAAGCGCGCTGAACCGCCGGTGCAATTGGAGATTGCAGATGAGCTTACTCCTGACATCATGACGCCAGCTCGTCTTCAGCACGTGCTGGAGATACTGCCAGTTGAGGTGGTCGAGCCACGGTTGCCGGCGATGGTGCGAAAGGTTGAGAAGGTTGAAAGGCATGAGAAGGTTGAAAAACCAAAAGCGTTGGATGCACAAAGAACGGTCGTAAAACCAAAAGAGATTCCGGATGTGCTCCGTGTTCTGCTTGACCCCGATGTTGAGCTCGAGGATGTTGGTCTTTCCGATCCGCCTCAATCTAGAGACGCCATCTAATCTTCTCTCCAATTTGTCTCTTTTATTATGACCACGTTTCCGACGCCACCTTCATACGACCACGACCATGAAAATGATGTCATTTATTTTGCGCGCACGAATTTTCGTAATCAGATGCGCAAGTTTGGTATCAAAACGGATGACCGCCGCCGTCATATGTATCTGATCGGCAAAACCGGCGTCGGAAAAACGACGCTTCTTGAAAATATGGTACTGGCGGATATCTATAAGGGGCACGGACTTGCGATTGTGGATCCGCACGGAGATTTTGCCGAAAAAATTATTGATTACATTCCAGATCATCGTATTGAAGATGTTGTCTACTTTAATCCGGCGGATATGGATTTTCCGACGTCGTTTAATATTTTGGAGTCAGAAGACGACACACACAAGCACTTGATCGCCAGTGGTCTGATGGGAGTCTTCAAAAAGATTTGGCCAGATGTGTGGAGCGCGCGCATGGAGCATATCATGAATAATTGTATTCTGGCCTTGCTCGAGAATCCGGGGAACACATTGCTCGGCATCAATCGTATTCTCGTTGACCAACATTTTCGTCGTAGCATCATTGTCAATTTGCGAGACCCTGTGGTCAAGTCTTTTTGGATCACAGAGTTCGAGCAGTGGGACGTTAAATTTCGCAGTGAGGCTATCGCCCCAATTCAAAACAAAGTTGGTCAGTTTTTATCAACGTCACTCATTCGCAACATAGTCGGTCAACCAGTCTCCTCAATCGTACCGCGCGAGATGATGGACACGCGTAAAATTTTCATTATCAACCTTGCCAAGGGTCGCATTGGTGAGGACGCCTCGCGTCTCATGGGCGGTATGCTCATTACCAAAATGCAACTTTCGGCAATGGAGCGCGTGGATATGCTGGAAAAGGACCGTCAAGATTTCTATCTCTATATTGACGAGTTTCAAAACTTTGCCACCGAGTCATTTGCGAACATCTTGTCCGAGGCGCGTAAATATCGCCTTGCTCTTATCATGGCTCACCAGTACGTAGAACAGCTTGAGGAGGAGGTCGCGGCGGCCGTGTTTGGCAACGTGGGGACGATAGTTTCATATCGTGTAGGCGCTGGAGACGCAGAGAAACTTGCCATCGAATTCGCTCCACGTTTTTTGGAGGAAGATTTGGTGAATCTTCCAAAGTTTCATATTTATTTGAAGCTGATGATTGACGGAATTGCCTCTGATGCGTTTTCAGCAACGACCTTGCCCCCGATTGCGGCGAAAACGAACAGTTTACAGCGTGTGATTGACGCCTCGCGCAGAAAGTATGGCCACAAGCGCGAGGAGGTTGAGAACTCAATTATTTCATGGAGCGAGTCAAGACCGGAAGGAGCAACACCCTCGGCAGTAGCGGCGCTTGGACTTCGAGAGGAGAAGCAAGGACGAAAGCTCAATGAGTATGAGTGTACGCGTTGTGGCAAGAAGTTACTTTTGCCAGTTGAGCTCGATAAAAGTCGTCCAATTTATTGTGAGACGTGTATTGAGTTGGTGAGGGCGGAACGCAAAGCAGGCAAACCACCCGAGGTAAAAAAACCGGAGGAAAAGAAGGAGTCCGAGACACCAAAACTCGCACAGACGGAAGCGATTCAGAAGCCGGTAGGTGAGACGATGTCGTTAAGTGCGCTTAAGGGAGATCCAAAAATAGAGGTCAAATCGGTTACAGCGGAGAAGCCGGCTCCTGTCGTGCCTACACCCTCCTCACCAAGCCCCACGAGCACAGAGGAACACAAACGCCGTCGCCGGCGTCATGGCGGAGGTGGAGCTCATCATTCGACAGGTTTGACCCCTTCAACAAGCTCCGGGTCTTCGACTGGTACAAGCACTTCACACACTCCCAGGCCGAGCTCCGGTGGGGACGAATTATTCCCGTGGTAAGTATGCCTTCAAATCAAGATGACTACTCTGGAGCTTTCAGCTCCGTTCAACCACAGCCAGTGGTGGCGCCAAAGCAAGCGTCTGAATTTGAGGCGTTCGTGGCCCGTCGTCACGAGCCGCCGGAAACGCTTCCGATGCGCGGGGCCGTTTCTGATGCAGATATTTCCTTGTTTGGTCAGACGAATTACAGTCGCGGTTATGCCTCGGCGCGTTATATTTTTGGCATCAAACGAAAGGATCGCCGTCGTCACCTGTACGTCATTGGTAAGAGCGGTGTTGGAAAAACAAAATTGCTGGAACAGCTTATTCGCGCGGACATTCATTATGGACACGGCGTCGGGGTGATTGATCCACACGGAGATTTGATCAGCGCCATCATCGAGTTTGTGCCAGAAAATCGCATCAATGATGTTGTGATCATAGATCCTGCGGATCGTGATTTTCCCATCTCATTCAACCCAATCGCCAACGTGGCGGATGAAGACAAACACATGGTGACGGATTCCATCATCGAGATTTTTAAAAAGCAATTTGCCAGCGATTGGTCACCACGCATTGAACACTTGCTTCGTTTCTCAACGCTGGCCATGATTGATTATCCGAAAGGCACTCTCAACGGCATGGTGTCTCTGCTTTCAAGTGGCCCTTATCGCAGTAAGGTGATTGAGCACATCAAGGACACTGTCGTCCGGCGTTTTTGGGCGATTGAGTTTCCAGAGTGGTCGCAACGTTATGATGCCGAGGCAGTGTCGCCGTTGCTCAACAAACTCGGGCAATTGCTTGCCGATCCCTTGATGCGCAATATTTTTGGTCAGCAAGAGAGCAAGGTTGACCTTTACGAGATCATGCGTAAAAAACAGATTTTACTGGTCAACCTTTCAAAGGGGCGTATTGGGGATGATAAAAGTGCCTTTTTCGGAGCGGTGCTCATCACCAAACTTTATCAAGCCTCGATGCAACGAATCCGACTGCCGGAAAAAGAGCGCACGCCATACTACTTGTACGTTGATGAGTTTCAGAATATTGCCACAAAGACTTTTGAGAATATTTTGGCCGAGGCACGCAAGTTTGGACTCAATCTCACAGTCGCCAATCAAAATCTTTCCCAGCTCTCGGCGAGTTTGCGTTCGTCACTGTTTGGCAACGTGGCCAGTATAGTCGTTTTTCAAATCAGCGCGGAAGACGCGGCGATTATGGAGATGGAGATGAAGCCCGTGTTTGAGGTGCAGGATATGATTAACTTATCCGAGCGCGAGGTTTATGTGAAGATGACTATTGATGGACGTCGTTGGGATCCATTCTCGGCAGATGTCCTTTCTGTCAATCCACCAAAACATACTCCATTCACGGAAAAGATTATGATGCAGAGTCGAGAGAAATATGCACGGCGTCGGGAAGAAGTGGAAAAACAGCTTGAGGGAGGCGATGCGGAAGAACAAAAAAGGCAGGAGGCGCAGAAGATTTCCATGGATGAGATTATTGTGTAAGGTACAGTGGTATGCGCATTCTTGGAATTGAAACAAGCTGTGATGAAACGTCAGTGGCGATTGTCGAAGGCCAAGGGGAACGTGTCAGGCTGAAGGCGCAACTGACGAACTCACAGATGAAAGAGCACGCAAAATTTGGAGGCGTCGTGCCAGAAGTTGCGGCACGGCGTCACGTTGAGTTTCTGATGCCGATGCTTGAGCGGGTAGTCACTCGGGACGGAAAGGGAATCGATGCGATTGCCGTGACATACGGACCTGGCCTTGTCGGTGCGCTGCGTGTTGGTGTTGAGTCCGCTAAGACGCTCGCAACCATCTGGGACAAACCGCTCATCGGAGTTAATCATCTCGAAGGACATATTTACGCAAATTGGCTTGATCGCACAGCGCGTCAAAAACCGATTGTCTTTCCAGCACTCTGTTTGATTGTTTCGGGTGGTCATACCGAGATTATTTTTATGCCCAGGCATGGGATGTATGAGCTCGTTGGCGAAACGCGCGACGATGCCGCTGGCGAGGCGTTTGATAAAGTCGCCAAGATGTTGGGACTCGGGTATCCCGGAGGTCCGGAGGTTGCTAAAATGGCGTTGAAAGGTGATGAGAAACGGTTTGATCTACCTCGCCCGATGCTCGATTCCGATGACTTTGACTTTAGCTTTTCCGGGTTGAAGACGGCGGTGTTGTACACTATTCGTGAGCTCAAAAAAAATCCTTCTGCAAAAACAAAAGCTGATCTGTGTGCCAGTTTTCAGGCAGCTGCCGTTGGTGTGCTTGTCGGCAAAACAACCCGAGCAATTGAACAGATGAAACCAAAGACCGTTTTACTTGGAGGCGGTGTCTCTGCAAATGTGCAGTTACGAAAAAAGCTCGGCAATGCGATCAAGAAGAGCTCTCCTAAAACGCTCTATGTTATTCCGCCGATGAAATATACGACCGACAACGCAGGTATGATCGCGGCGGCGGGCTACTTCAAACTTTTGCGTGATGAGACCTCCGACCCTCTCACACTCGAGGCGGATCCAAATCTTTCGTTATGAATACGAAGCAAAACAATTACGCTTTTATTGATAGTCAGAACTTGAATTTGGCTATTCGTGAGCTTGGATGGAAGATAGATTTTGCTAAGTTTAGGGTTTATCTGAAAGAGAAGTACGGGGTTTCGCAGGCTTACATGTTTATTGGTTTTGTTTCCGGAAACCAGGCCCTCTATACTAGACTTCAGAAGTGTGGATTTATTTGCGTTTTTAAGCCGACGCTAGTTCATGCTGACGGAACAGTGAAAGGAAACTGCGATGCAGAATTGGTTTTGCATGCGATGATTGAATATCCGAATTACGATCAGGCCGTTATTGTAACGGGAGACGGCGATTTTCAGTGTCTTGCAAAGTATTTTGTTGAACAGGGAAAACTCAAGTGTTTGCTCATTCCCAATCGAAAAAAGTATTCGGCTCTATTGAAGTACAATATATTCTGGAAATTTCATCGTTTTATGAACGATTTGCAGACACTTCTTGAATACAAAAAGAAAGGGCCCCATAAGGACGGAACCTTATAGGGCTTGCTTTCCATTCGTGATCTATAAAGATGATACCAATAAGAGCGGAATATGTCAAACACTCCTAACTACGACTCATCCCACTTCGCTCCTTCGGAGCTACGAGGGATTTCGTCAAAAATATATGAGTAAGACCCCAATTTTTGACTCAAAAGTAAAAGCGATCCTCGACGCCACGCAGCCCGGCGAACGGGTGTGTGAAATGACCGGGGAGAAGTGGATGATGGATGCCGAGGAGATTTCTTGGTACAAAAAGTTCAACGTGCCACCGTCACCGTTTTCGCCGCGCGTGCGCATGTGGCACATGACCAACTTTTTTGCCGTGTATCAGTGGTGGTGGAATAAGCATCCAGAAACCGGCGCGCCGGTGTTGAGCTATGTCCATCCGGCTTCGAAGATTAAGGTCTTGCCGGACAAGGAGTGGTTTGAGCGTGAGATGGCGGATTATGGACGTGCGATTGACTCGAGTCGATCGTTCCTCGATCAATTCCGCGCGCTTCAACTTGACGTGCCGATTAACGCCACGCGCAACTTTGTTGATCCAGAGAATTCCATCGCCACGGTTTCGCTCGGCGATCGTAATGGTTATTTTGTCTCTGCGTCGCAATCGGAGGATTCGTTTTACTTGCTCGACACCCAGTTTGGCACGCGCACCATGGACGCTAACGGTGGCATCAACGTGACGGATTCTTACCACATCAATCATTCGTTGCGTTTGCATGGCTGTCAGTTTATTTACGAGTCGCGCGATTGCATGAGCTCGTCTTTTTTGTTTGATTGTCGTAACTGCGAGTTCTGTTTTGGTGCCGCCAATAAACGTAATCGCAAATACGTCTGGTTTAATGAGCAGTTGAATAAGGAAGAATGGGAACGCCGACGGGCAGAAGTTGATCTTGGAAGCTATGCGCAAATGACTGCGACATTTGATCGTTTTACCAAATTGATTCGCGAAGAAGCCATTTGGCCGCAGAATTTTAACGAAGGCTCAGAAGACTGCTTGGGCGATTACTTAATCAAGTGCAGTGATTTACAACATTGCTTGTACGGCATCGATAGTCACGGCGGATATTTTTGCTACGGTTTGTATAATGGCAATGACAACGCTTTTAGTTGCGCCATTCCTGGCGAGCATAATTATCAATCTGGGCCCGTTGGCAATACGTCGAACTCACGATTTTCTTGTACGCTCGTGCGTTGTGACAATTTAGAGTACAGCATGAACTGCTACGACTGTACCGATTGTTTCGGTTGTGTCGGTCTGCGCAAAAAGCAATTCCATATTTTTAACAAAGCGTATGCTGAAGAAGAATATTGGAAGGTCCTCGACGAGATCAAGTGCGCCATGCTTGAGCACGACGAATATGGCCGTCCGTTTCCGATCAACTTTGGATTCAACTATTATCCTGATTCCGGGCCGGTGATGTATTTTGGTGCGACGATTGAAGATTGGGATGTGGTCGGACGCGACCACTTCGAGGCCTCCGCCGACGGCGCATTTGGCACGCTGTCACTTGATGATCCGCGGATGCGCGAAGTCGATCAACTACCTGATCATATTCGCGACCTCGACGACGACTGGATCGGTAAGCCTATTGCTGATCGCGCCATCAATCGCCCGTTCGCCCTTACCAAGGCTGAAGTCAACTATCTTAAAAAGTTTAACCTAGCCGCTCCGCGCCGACACTTCACCGCCCGCATGCTCGACTTGTTCTATTCTATGAGTAGCGGTCCCTTCATTGAGCAGACCTGTTTCTCCTGTGCCAAGCAGGTTGTCATGGCCACCAATCGCGCGTATCCTGAGCGTAAGGTTTATTGCAATGTATGTTATTTGAAGTATCTTGAAGTTCACGGATAAAACCAAAACCCCGCTTGCGCGGGGAGTTGGCAGTCTCGATTCGGTACGAGTGACCTGGATTGCTACCTAAATCAAGAGTATCCTAATTTAGGATTGTCGTCAAACTGTTTGTGGTGGAGGCGCGGGGATTTGAACCCCGGAAACCATGGGTAGCAATCCAGGTTTCGTATCAAACCGCCCCCACCACAGTAAAAATTATATTAAAATATGGCTTCCACTCCCAACTACGATGCTAAAGTAAAAGCGATCCTCGATGCCACAACGCTTGGTGAGCGTGTTTGTGCGATCACAGGAGAGAAGTGGACGCAGGACTCCAAGGAGCTGGAGATTTACCGTCGCTTCAATGTACCGCCACTGAAGATTTGCACCAACGCTTTATGGAAGTGGATGGCATTTTATGATGCCGGATTTCAATTTTGGTGGAATAAGCACGCCGAGACGGGGAAGCCGGTGCTCAGTTTTCATCATCCCGCTTCCGGGATCCGCGTTCTGCCCGACGTCGAATGGCATGCTAAAGATTTTTCCACCATCACTGCCGATGTCGATCCGACCAAATCGTTTTTCGATCAGCTTCGCGCTCTCGAACTCTGTGTTCCTTTTATGGCGACGTTTGATCGCCAGCCACCGGAGAACTCGATCACTCTTTTCTCCTTTGGCGATCGCAATAGCTACTTCACTTTCGCATGTCAGTCCGAGCGCTGTTTCTTTTCTGCTGGCGCCTTTCAAGCTGAAGGTTCGTCGCTCTTGTGGCTCACCAATCAAATCACCGACAGTCATTGGATTTTGAAATCCGACCGTCTGTTTCGCTGTCGCTATGTTCGTGAGTCGTTGGATTGTATCGACAGTGCCTTTTTGTTTGACTGCCGTAATTGCCAAAATTGTTTTGGGGTCGTCAACAAACGCAATCGTCAATACCTGTTCATGAATGAGCAGTTGAGCAGGGCCGAGTACGAAGCCCGAATGTTGACGATTGATCTTGGCAAGCGATCGGAAGTGGAAAAATACAGCCAGCAATTCGATGCACTGCTCGCCAAGGAAGGCGTTTGGCCGGAAAACTTCAACGTCAACACCCAAGAATCCGTTGGTGAATATTTGGTTAACGCTGTGCGCTCACAGCAATGCTTTGCCGCCGCAGACGCTCCGACCGATCAGTATCGCAGTGCGTGGTCTTATGGACTCAATCAACACAACGCTAACATGTGGGGATCGATCGACAGCAGTGATTGCTATATGTCCGTGGCTTGTCCAAACTCGAGCAAAAGTAATTTTTCTTACCGCTCGTTCCGTTTGGATAACTGCGAGTTCTGCGTCATGTCGTCGGATCTACGCGATTGTTTTGGGTGTGTAGGTCTGAAGAAAAAACGGTTTTGTATTTTCAACAAACAGTACACGGAGGAGGAATATTGGAGAATCGTCGATGAAATCAAATCGGCGATGTTGGAGAGGGGAGAATATGGAACGTATTTGCCAACTGCGTTGTCGACGACTTTCGTGCCAGAGTCTGGCGCGGTGGTCTATACCGGCGCTTCACCCGAGGAGCTGGCCATGTTTGGAGGGAATTTGTTTGGCGCCGAAGACGATGGAGCCACCGGAGCCGATCGCATTGATCCAAGCAAGGCTCGCAAGCGCGAGGACATTCCGGACGCGATTGATGATTTAACGGACGAATGGGTCGGCGTACCCATTTACGACGAAGTTTCCAAACGCACTTTCACCTTTTTGCGTCCAGAAGTGGAGCATTACCGCCGCCTGCGTGTTGCCCCGCCAAACATCCATTTTATTCGCCGTCTGCATGAAGTTTCTCACGCCGGCCAGGTGGCGGCCTTCGAACCTGCCAGCTGTACCAAATGCCAACAAGCGGTCACCATCGCCAAAAATATTCGCTACCCCCACCGCCGCATTTATTGCAGAGCCTGTTATACGGCGTTTGTGGAAAAGAATGGATGATATGAGTAACACCCCCAACTACGACGCCAAAGTAAAAGCCATCCTCGACGGGCTCACGCCCGGGGAGCGGGTTTGTGCTATCACGGGCGAGAAGTGGATGATGACGGAGGAGGAGATTGGGTGGTACAGGAAGTTCAATGTCCCGCCGTCGAAGTATTCTCCAAGTGCGCGCATCAAACTGGTTATGGGATACTTTGTTGTTTTTGACATGTGGTACAACAAGCACGCCGACACGGGCGCGCCAATTATCTCCACAACCCACCCCGCCTCAGGCATTCGTGTCCTCCCAGATTTGGAATGGTTTAATCGAGATTTCATTTCTCACGGACAAAATTTGCAGGCATCAAATTCTTTTTTTGACCAACTCTACGCACTGAGTCGACGTGTTCCTGTTGCCGCTACCTTTAATTATAAGGTCCCGGAAAACTCGGTGGCTTTTATTTCGTTTGGTGATCAAGACAGCTACTTTGTGCTGGCCTGTAAGTCCAAGCGCTCCTTCTTTTGCGGGAATGCCCATGATGTGGAGGATTCGGCTGAACTCGTCGCCGTGGAAAATGTCAGACAGTCATACGCAGTGGTGCACAGCCAGCGTATTTTTAATTGCCGTTTTTTGCTGGAATGTTATGACTGCATAAACTTGCATTTTCTTTTTGATTGCCGAAACTGTGAGTTCTGTTTTGGTGCTACCAATCAACGGAATAAAAAGTATTTATGGTTCAATGAGCAGTTGAGCAAGGAAGAGTGGGAGCGACGTTTTGCCGAGATTGACCTTCGCTCACGTGAGGCACTTGATGAGATACAGCAACATTTTTCGGAGTTGATGCAGACACAAACTGTCTGGCCGGAGAATTTTAATGTCAATGCCGTCGACTCAAGCGGAGAATACATTATTGAGTCGACAGATGTGCGTGACGGCTACTACATCATGCGTGGCTGTCGTAATTTAGATAACAGCTGCTACGCCTTTGGCTTACCGTCGCATGATTGCTACACCGTCTGCGCGCCGATTGGCGCCTCGGATTGTTATTACGGGATTGGACAAGAGCAGTGCTCACAGGTGCGCTTCGCCTTGTCTATCCTAGCTCGTAACATGAATACCGAATATTGCAATGTTTGTTTTGATTGCGAGAATTGCTTTGGTTGTATCGGTCTGCGTCACAAGAAGTTTTGTATTTTGAACAAGCAATACACGGAAGAGGAGTACTGGAAGGTCCTTGATGAACTGAAGTGTGCCATGCTTGACCGTGGAGAATACGGCGAGCTGCCACCTATGAAGTTTGGGACTCAACACTGGAGCGGCTCTGGTGCTCGGGTGTTGTACGGAGCGAGCAAGGATGAGTGTTTGAAGCTTGGTGCCGTCGACTTTCCGGTCGGCGCAGAGGGGTCTGAAGGCCCAATTGTTGATTCCGCGTCCCTGCATTCACTCGACTCAATTCCAGACCGCATCGACTCAATCGAAGAGGTGACTGGCAAACCGTACTTCGATCCCGCTGCAAATCGTCGTTTTAGTTATCAAAAGACCGAGCTCGAACTGTACGCCAGGCTCGGTGTAGCACCGCCGCGCAAACATCCGACGCGTCGACTGACAGATCATTACCACGAAATGAGCATGGCTGTTTTTGAGGACGGACACTGTGAAAAGTGCAACCAACAAATACGCGTTGCCAAGAATATGACGTATCCAAATCGAAAATTATATTGCAAATCCTGTTATTTGGCGTTTATCGAAACTCGCTAATATGTCCAAAACGCCCAATTACGACGCATCCCACTTCGCTCTTGCAGAGCTACGTAAGGACTGCGTCAAAATTTATGAATAGGACTCCAAATTTTGACTTGAAGGTAAAAGCCATCCTCGACGCTACCAAACCCGGCGAGCGGGTGTGTCCGATTTCGGGGGAAACGTGGATACTCACGAGCGAAGACATTGAGCGGTATCGCGGTTGGGGAGTGCCACCGCCGATTTATTCGCCAACGATTCGCATGAAAGAGCTCGCCGGTTGGGGCGCGGGGATTGATTTGTGGTGGAAGCCGCATTTTCAAACCGGTAAAGCGATTCTGTCTGGCATCCATCCAGATTCTTTTAGTCCAGCCATAACTGACAAAGAGTGGTTTGAAAAAGATTGGGGTGCGGAGCATCCGCTCGATGTTGATCTTGCCAAACCCATCCTAGAGCAAACCAAGCCGCTGTTCGATCGCGTGCCATATCCTGCGCTATCAACCCACGGTTCAGTTAATTGTGTTGGATGTGGCATAGTTGACTGTGTTGACTCCTACATGGTTTTTGGCAGTAAAATGGTCAAAGATAGTTGGTACGCCTTCCGCACCCAGTACAGCGAACGGGTGATGGACGCGCCGTTTTTACTACACTGTGAAAACGTTTTTGCTTCGGCCAAGTCTGTTAGCTGCAATAACTGCGTCAGCATTTTTGAGTGCAACCAGTGCATCAACTCGGCATTTTTGTTTGATTGTCAGAATTGCGAAGAGTGTTTTTGTTCATCAAACTTGCGCCACAAGCAGTACGTTTTCATGAATGAACAATTGAACAAAGAAGAATATCAAAAGCGCATGGCGGAAATTGATTTGTCCTCGACAGCACAGTTTGAACAATGGAAAACTACCTTCCGTCATCTGGTAGGTGAAAAAACCATTTGGCCGGAAAACTTCAGTGTCAATGTGCAGAACTGTGTTGGGGAGGGAATGATGGATTGTCTCGACTGTTCTGGATTTTTGATGGACAACTCCCGTAATATTCAAAACGGCTGGAACATTTTTGATTCCGAGCACTTGGATACCGTGGTCATCTCCTATAATTCCAACGATTGTTATGGCGTCAGTGTGGCCCTCGCTTCGCACAACATCAAGTTTTCTTTCGTTGCCTACCAGTCGCAGGATTGCGAGTACGTGGTCAATTGCTACAACTGCGAGCATTGTTTTGGTTGTGTCGGACTCAACCGCAAGAAGTTTAATATTTTCAACAAGCAGTACAGTGAACAAGATTATTGGCGACTTGTCGACGAAATCAAATGTGCCATGCTGGAGCGGGGAGAGTATGGACGATTTTTCCCGGCGGCTTATTCTCCGCTCGGCATGAAATACGGCTACGGCTATGTCGTTGCTCCGTTGACGAAGGAAGAACTCACCAAGCTCGGAGGACTCGATTTGGATCCAATCGCGGGAATGCGCTTCGCGCCGTACGACGTTAACGCTCCGACATCAAATGTTGACGAAGTCCCTGATCGGATTGTGGATATAACTGATGAATGGGTCGGGAAGCAATTTTTTGACGCTGAAGCCAATCGGCGTTATGCAGTAAACGCTCAAGAGCTTGCTTATCGAAAAGAACACGGCTATCCATTCCCGCTTCGGCACTACACGTCGCGGCTGAAGGATATAGTCGCTTCCTGCAACGGACCCATCCAGGAGTCAGCGCGTTGTGCCAAGTGCAACAAGGAGATTATGACCAGCTCAAGCACTATTTACTCTAAACGCACCGTTTATTGTAAGGCGTGTTATTTAAAGTTTATTGAATCTAACGGATAAGTATGTCCCTGTCTAGAAATAACTTTGCTTACATCGATGGTGCTAATCTCTACAAAGGTGTGGCTGGAGACGGCTGGAAACTTGATTATCGTCGCTTTCGTGTCTGGTTGGAAGAAAAGTACGGTGTGA
>ERZ1292640.780-Hain-H43-02um-R1-780-length-26436-cov-6_pt1 | contig 26436 bp, 17 predicted proteins | sample MGYA00564404_ERZ1292640 | MGnify/ENA primary metagenome ERZ1292640 (study PRJEB36523, sample SAMEA6512636) | groundwater metagenome | collected 2019-01-08 | study: AquaDiva: Metagenomics assemblies of 32 groundwater samples | reverse complement strand
ATAAGCAAGGCGACGTCTCCTGCGCTAAGATGAAGAGGGGCGGGAAAAAGAAAAAAAAGTAAGCGTTAAATAGCCCGAAACCTCTTTAATAAATTATGTTTTAAAATTGTAGGGGTTTCGGGCTATTCTATCCGTGGCAAAATTTAATAATATGCAATATCAGAAACAAAAAAATATTTTAGAATCGGTTACAGAAAAAACCGCAAGCCGTATTTTGTGGATTTTTATCAGTATCTATGTTTTAGGTTTTTTTCTAATTTCATTTTTAAAATTCAATTATCTTGCCTATAACGATTACGATCTGGCATATTTTGATCAGATTGCCTGGAATCTTCTTCATGGTACTATTTATAGCTCTATTTTGGGGATGTCTTTCTTGGGTGTTCATGTACAGACGATCTGGTTTCTCATAGCTCCTATTTATGCCATCTTTCCTCACCCGCTAACGTTATTATTTTTACAGTCTTTTGCGCTAGGGATAGCAGCTTATCCTCTTTATCTTTTAGCAAAACAAATTTTAGGGCATAGGTGGGGTTTACTCATTTCTTTTATTTATCTTACCTATCCGGCCATAGGCCATATGAATCTCTACGAGTTTCATGTAACGGCGTTTGCACCGGTTTTTTTATTAAGCATGTTTTATTTTTTTCATAAGGAGAGATTTGGGTTATTTATGTTGTTTCTGTTTTTGGCTGTTTTTTGCCAGGAAAATGTTTCTTTGGCAACTTTCGGGATGGGATTTTATGCTTTATATAGGAGACGGAGGCTTAAATGGGTTATAGTGCCGCTATTAGCAGGAGGGATTTATTTCTTATTATGCATTAAAGTTATTTTGCCTTATTTTAATAAAGATACGGTTAAATTCAGTTTTCTTTACAGCCATTTGGGGGATTCATTCTCTCAAATAGTTGTTAATATGTTAAAACACCCCTTGTATGTATTACGGTTTATGTTCTCTCCTCCAAAAGTAACTTTTTTATTACAACTCTTTGGCCCTATTTGTTTCCTACCTTTTTTAAGTCCTGGGTTACTGCTATCTGTTTTTCCGTTATTTGCTCAGCATCTTCTATCATCACGGCCCAGCCAGACGATGATTTATTATCATTATACCGCAGAAATTGTTCCGTTTATTTTTGTAGCTTTTGTTTTTGGTATTAAAAATTTATTAAACGTAAAAAAATTTATGCAGCACCGTTTTTATCTTTGGATTGTTTTATTATTTGTTTCTGTCGGCTCTACTTTTTTGCTTGGGCCTCATTTTAGATTACCCCGGATAGCTCAGGAGATTTATAGAAGAGATGCCAAAATGCTGGAAATTAAGAAGAATTTGCTTAAAAAAATTCCTCTTGATGCGTCTATTGTAGCTACTTTTGAATTTCTTCCGCACCTGACACATTATCGAGAGTTGTATTCTTTTCACCATCATTATATGGGGTTATATTCTTTATCTTCACGTCCTTATCGCCTTCCTGATACGGTTAACTATGCTTTATTGGATTTTAACGACGGCCTTACATTTGGAAGTTTTTATTCTCCTAAAAACTATAAGAATATCCAAGAATTATTAAACCGCGGTAAGTGGGGGGTTTTAGATGTAAAAGATAATATTGTTTTATTTGAAAAAAATGCTGAAAACAAATATGTTTTATACGATATACTTTTGGCTGATCCTAAGCCGGAACATTCTTATAATGTCAAGGTTAAGGGCGAAGTGGAGTTTTTAGGTTTTGATATTAAAGATGATGGCAGGCGAAATTTGCACTTAACGTTTTATTGGAAGTCTCTTGTTGAAACGCAAAAAGACTACAATATTTTTATAGATCTTATTGATAGCAGCGGAACGGTCGTTTATCGTATTTTTCGGCCAATTTGTTACCGGATCTATCCTACAAATGCCTGGGCTAGTGGCCAGTTGATTAAAGAAGAGGCTTATTTGACGGTTCCTTCTTATGCGGTTTGCGGCCGATATCGTCTTGAAATTGGTTTTTTCGATTTTGCCTCAAAGCAGATGTCTATGGCTAATCCAAAAGATTCGTTCGGAAGAATTTTTTTGAGTGAAATCGTATTGCCTTAATAGGAAAAACTTATATGTTAAAAGTTAATTGTAATCTTTGCGGCTCCGATAATTATATAATTTTATTTAAATCCTTTTCCGGAGATCTCTCAACAGGCAAGGATCATTTAGAGCTGATCGATCGATTAATTAAAACTCCTGTGCGCCTTGTAAAATGCCGGAAGTGCGGGCTTATTTATGCTAATCCAAGGCCGGATTTTGATCGTCCATTTTCAGGAAATGCTGCTTTAGAAAGTGGTAGTTATTTTGAAGAAGAGCGTGACGGAAGGTTCGCTGCAAGGCGCGCTTTTAAGATACTTAAGAAGTTGCATATGACAGGAGGAAGGCTTTTAGCAATAGGATTTGGTGTTACTTTTTTTATGGATGAATTTAAGAAAATCGGATGGGAAACTTATGGTCTAGAATTTTCAAAGTCATCTTTAGCTTATGCAAAAGAGAAGTTGGCGCTGGAGAATGTTTTTGAGGGTAATTTTGATTTATCAATTTTTTCTAGGAATTGTTTTGATTTTGTTTTATTAAAAGATGTTATAGAGCATTTGGATGATCCGAAGGCCGCATTGGTCAAGGTTAGGTATGTCCTAAAGCCTTCGGGTTTATTGCGCCTTAATACGCCTAATAGCGATAGTACTATAAGTAGATTATTGAAGGCTAGGTGGTGGGGTATTAAGCACGAGCACCTTTATTATTTTACCCCTAAGACGTTATCTAAAATGCTGGATATAACAGGGTTTGCGCCCATAATTTCAAGGCCGCAGGTTCGCGTTTATTCAATCAGATACTGGCTGGAAAAGTTGGGGTCATATAACAATGATTCATGCAGTATGTTTTCTTTTTTAAAAAATAATAAAATTGCATCTATGGTTTTAAAAATTAATCTTTGGGACAGGCTTGAAGTTTTTGCTAAGAGAAGCCGGAAACTAGAGTATCTGGAAGAATTAGAAACTGCAGGCGATACTTTAATCAAAAAAAAGATGAAAGTTGTTGTTGTCCTGCCTGCTTATAATGCTGCCAAGACGATTATCAGGACCGTGGCTGATATTCCGAAAGATTTTGTGGATGATATTATTCTTGTTGATGATTGTAGCAGTGATAGCACGGTAGCGGTCGCGCGTAGCCTTGGCCTTAAAGTCTATGCCCACAAGAAGAATAGGGGATACGGGGGAAATCAGAAAACATGTTATAATGAGGCTTTAAAAATGGGGGCGGATATTGTGATTATGGTGCATCCGGATTACCAATACGACCCGACTATGATCCCGGAGTTCATCGGCCCTATCCGCGAAGGCCGGGCAGATGCGGTTTTTGGTTCGCGTATGATGAAGCGGGGGGCGCTTGAAGGTGGTATGCCGTTATGGAAACACAATGCCAATATTATTTTAACAGCCTTAGAAAATGTTGTTTTGGGAACGTATCTTACAGAATATCATACCGGTTTCCGTGCGTATAGCGCTAAATATCTTAAAAACGTTTCTTTCATGCTTAATTCCGATGGGTTTATATTTGATACTGAGATCATTGTCCAAGGTTTATTTAAGCATATGCGCATCGAAGAAGTTCCTATCCGTACGCGTTATTTTGATGAAGCATCTACAATTAAATTATGGCCTTCGATTATGTATGGTTTAGGGATCTTGCATACATTATGCAAATATTCTTTGCATTCTTCGGGATTATGGCGTTTTAAACAATTCTCATGATTATATTTTAGAAAGGGAGAAATGAACCCTAGTGTTGATGAAAATAAATATTATTTTGAATACCTAAAAAGGACTCGTAGGTTCCCGCAATCGGTTTATCATCAGGCTAAGCATCAAATGGTTCGGTATATGTTTGAAGGGCTTAAGCCCGGGGCAAAAGTGCTTGATGCTGCCTGTGGTATAGGCCATGTTACCGCTGAGTACTCTAATGCTTTTGATCTTGTGGGCCTTGATGAGCAACTATCTGCTATACGATATTGTTGTCAAAATAGTAAAGCCCGGTACCTGCAGGGCAGCCTTTATAATATTCCTTTTGCTGATAATGAGTTTGATATGATCGTATTTCTTGATGCTATCGAACATTTTACCGATCCTGTTTCTGCCTTGCGTGAATTAAACAGGGTTTTAAAACCAGAGGGAAAAATTCTTATTTGCACTATAAATTATGCAAATCCGCTATGGATTATCCTGGAAAATACTTGGCACAGGTTTTTTGGTGGAAATTGTAAATCATATTCAAAAGATGTACATCCTAGCCGTTATACACAAAGGATCTTGCGGAAGCATTGTGGTGGTATTTTTGAAGAAGTTGATTTTAGAAAGCGCATCTTAAAGATGGAACTTTTTTATATCGGGAAAAAAAGCCAAAAAATAGTTTGCGGGCATATTAGTTATCAAGAATACAGAAAATTTAATAATAATACTCTTTATAAGTGCAATAACTGTGGATTTGTTTTTACTTCTAACTCTATGAAAAAGATAGATCCGCATGCTCTTTATGAAGAATATTATAAAGAAGGAACCGGCGGGCGTTTTAATTTTGGCCTTGAATATTTCATACGCGCATTCCGTTTTTTTAGGGCGTTAAAAATCTTTACTATCCACCACAAAGCTAAGAGTATCTTGGATATCGGCAGTGGCCGGGGTTTTATGCTTTATTATTTGAAAAAATATTTTAGGTATCGTTTAGCTATAGGTACGCAGCTTTCTAAAAACGCCGTTATTTTTTCAAGAAAAAAACTTGGACTTGAAATTTTTGATCAGGATTTTCTGAAATTACCTTTAGATAATTTGAGTTTTGATGTGGTTACTCTTTGGCATGTCCTGGAGCATGTTCCTCATCCGGAAGAATATATCAGCAAGATCTACCGCTGTTTAAACGAAAAAGGAAGGCTGGCCATTGAAGTGCCCAATCTTAATTCTTGGACAGCCGGATTAACAGGGCCATATTGGCTGGGGTTAGACCTGAATTACCACTTATATTTTTTTTCACCTGCAACTTTGAGCCGCTTATTTGAAAAGTATGATTTTGAAATAAAAAATGTACATACTTTTTCGCTTGAGTATTCCATATTCATATCAATTTCAAGTATTGTCAGCTGGTTGACGCGTACCGATCATCTGTTGTTTAATTGGCTTCAGAAAGGAAAATTTACTCCTGTTCTATTTTGGCATATATTTCTTTTTATTTTGTTTTTTCCTCCTTGCTTATTGATTAATTTATTGCTTTTCTTTTCAAAAAAAGGCGAGATTTTGCTGATTGTCGGCCAAAAAAATAGTTCTGTATAAATGACAAAAATACTTTTTTTTAATCCTCCTTCAAGGGAAAATGTCTATCTTAAAACAAATGTAAGCGTAGGTGCGCCTAGTTATCCTAGTTTAACTTTGTCAACTTTAGCGAGTCATCTCATCGGAAATAATGATGTTAAGATCATAGACTTGGATATCGGAAACGATCCAAGTAAGGAACTATTGAATACGATTAATGACTTTCATCCGGATATCGTGGCAACTTCTGCCAAAACTCCTGATTATTTTTCCGTCCGCTCACTGATGAAATCAGTGAAAGAGTGCTCTTCCGGCATTAAGACAATAGTTGGAGGTGTTCATGTAACGGCATGCCCTGATGAAGTGGCGCAAGAATCGTGTTTTGATATCGTAGTTGCAGGAGAAGCTGATACGGTTATGCCTGAAATACTATCATCTCTGCCTCTTGAAAAAATCCCCGGGCTTATTCTAAGGCAAAGCGGAACTGGTGAAAAAATATTTACAGGCCGTCGTCAATTTATTGAGAATTTGGATGAACTTCCATTTCCTGCCTGGCAATTATTTGATATAACGAAGTATAAGAATTCACGGATTTCATCACGCCAGAACCCGGTTGGGCATATCGAAACAAGCCGGGGCTGCATGGCCCAATGTAATTTTTGTAGTAAACTTACTTTTGGCAGCCGGCTTAGGGTTAAGACCCCTAGGCGCGTGGTAGATGAAATGGAGTATATGCTAAAGATAGGTTTTAAAGAAATCCATGTTGCCGACGATAGTTTTACTCAAGACATAGAGAGGGCTAAAGAAGTATGCAGAGAGATCATTAGGAGGGGATTAAAATTTCCATGGGCTTTAATAAGCGGAGTGCGTGTTAATATGGTTGATTTTGAATTCTTATCTTTAGCTAAAAAAGCAGGGTGTTGGCAGGTTGGCTTTGGTATTGAAACCGGCGATCAGGAAGTTTTAAATCGCATTAATAAGAAAATTACGCTTGAACAGACAAAGTCCGCGGTGCGCTTAGCTAAAAAGGCAGGATTAGATACTTTTGGTTTCTTTATTTTTGGTTTATCAGGGGAAACAGAGGGATCTATGAAAAAGACTATTTCATTAGCTAAAGATCTGCCTTTGGATATTGCTAAATTTGATATATGTATTCCTTACCCCGGCACTGCTTATTTTCAAGAACTTAATACTGCAGGTAAAATTAGAAGTTATGATTGGTCTAAATATATCTGTCATCAGACAGAAGAGCATTTGTTTGAGCATCCCGGAGTTTCTTGGGAAAGGCTTGAATTTTATTACAAAAAAGCATTCAAAGAGTTTTATCTGCGGCCTTCATATTTTGCAAGGCGTTTCGCTAGAAGCCTTAAAATGGGCGATTTGATCAGCGATATCCAGTATTTTTTTAAGTCTAAGTGGTAGATCTGATACGGAGAGATAAGTGTGCAAGTTTATCCAAAAGAAAAAATAATTATTCATGGCGCGAAAGAGCACAATCTTAAAAATATAAATTTAGAGCTTCCGCGCAACAAACTGATTGTTATTACCGGCTTGTCAGGTTCGGGTAAATCAAGCCTGGCCTTTGATACGATTTATGCTGAAGGACAGCGCCGCTATGTGGAAAGCCTTTCTGCGTATGCCCGCCAATTCTTAGAACAGCTTCAGAAGCCGAATGTTGAAAGAATAGAAGGCCTATCTCCTGCTATTGCTATTGAGCAAAAAAACGCCGGAAGTTCCCCTCGTTCTACAGTTGCCACACAAACAGAAATCTATGATTATTTGAGGCTGCTTTTTGCGCGCGTTGGGACTGTCTATTGTTATCAATGCGGCGACCCTATTAAACGGCAGAGCGCGCAGGAGATTGTCGGGCAGTTGTTGCGTTTTTCTTCTGCTCAGGAGATCTATATACTTTCCCCTTTGATCAGCGGAAGAAAAGGGGAATACCGCGATATTTTTAGCTTGATGCAAAAATCCGGCTTTACCCGCTGCCGGATTGACGGGAAATTTTATGAATTACCGGTTAAGATTAAGCTGGAAAAATACAAAGCGCATTCAATAGAAGTGGTGGTTGACCGGGTTATAGTTAAGCCGGAAAACAAAAGCCGGATTACTGAATCTGTTGAATTGGCGTTAAAAACAGGGAAAGGAATATTAATAGTCCATAGACCATTGACTATTGACCATGTCTTTAGTGAGCAATACGCTTGCGCAAAATGTGGCATAAGCTTTGCAGAAATTGAGCCCAGGATTTTTTCTTTTAATTCTCCTTACGGGGCATGTCCTGCTTGTAACGGTTTGGGGATTAAACTTGAATTTGATCCTGATCTTGTAGTTCCTGACCGTAATAAATCTATTAATGAGGGAGCAATTGCTGCCTGGAAACGCGGAGGAAAAGGTTATATTCTTTATTATCGCTGGTTATTAAGAGAATTATCTCATCGCTTAGGGTTTGATTTAGATACTCCGTTAAAAAAATTACCCAAAGATGCGCAAAAAGCAATTCTTTATGGAAGTAAGGAAGAAGTCGGAGGAAAGCCTTTTGAAGGCGTGATTCCGAATCTTGAGCGATTGTTTAATCATACAGAAAGCGATTATTTAAAAGAAGAGATCTCGCGTTTTATGTCAACTCTTCCTTGCCCTGAATGTAATGGCAGGCGTTTAAAAAAAGAAAGCCTGGCAGTAAAAATCGGAGAAAAAAATATCTCAGAGATCTGCGCTTTTTCTATCGCGAATGCAAAGCAATTTTTTAAAGAGTTAACTTTGACGGATAGCCAAAACATTATTGCGGCAGAGGTGCTTAAAGAGATTAATCGGCGCCTACAATTTTGTATTGATGTTGGGCTTGATTATCTGACGCTTGCTCGGCAGAGCGCTACTTTATCCGGCGGAGAAGCGCAGCGCATCCGTTTGGCTACCCAGGTAGGTTCCGGCTTAGTGGGTGTTTTATATATTCTTGATGAGCCGAGTATTGGGCTACATCCTAAAGATAATGCTAAGTTACTTGATACATTAACCGCTTTAAAAGATTTGGGTAATACTTTGATTGTAGTTGAGCATGATGAATCAAGTATCCGCGCTGCAGATTATATTGTTGACCTGGGGCCGGGAGCAGGCAGGCACGGAGGAGAAGTGATTTTTTGCGGCAACCTAGATGAGCTTTTAAAAAGTAAAAAATCTTTGACTGCGCAGTATCTGCGCCGTGAGTTAAAGATCGCTTTGCCGTCAAGCCGGAGGGAATATAAAACAAAAAAATTTCTTGAAATATCTAAAGCCGGTGAACACAATTTAAAAAATATTAATGTGCGGTTTCCTTTAGGTACATTCATTTGTGTTACCGGAGTTTCTGGTTCGGGTAAGTCAACTCTTATTAACGAGATACTTTTCCGGGCTCTGGCTAAAAAACTTTATAATTCCAAGGAAAAACCGGGCTTATATCAAAAGTTGTCCGGGGCAGATTTGATAGATAAGGTGATTGTGGTTGATCAGTCGCCAATCGGCCGCACGCCTCGTTCAAATCCTACTACTTATACCGGAGCTTTTAGCCATATCCGTAATATTTTTAGCATGTTGCCTGAAGCAAAAGTGCGCGGTTTTAAACCGGGAAGATTTTCTTTTAATGTTAAAGGCGGCCGATGCGAAGCTTGTTCCGGAGACGGGATTAAAAAGATAGAGATGCATTTTCTTCCTGATGTGTACGTTAAATGCGATATCTGTAAGGGGAAGCGTTTTAATGATGCTACTCTTGAGGTAAAATATAAAGGTAAATCAATCGCGGATATATTGAGTATGACGGTTATAGAGGCGCTTGACCTATTTGCCAATGTGCCTCCGATCCGGAATATTTTTTCTACTTTGCATGATGTGGGTTTAGGTTATATTGAATTAGGCCAATCTGCGACTACATTGTCCGGAGGAGAAGCGCAGAGGATTAAGCTGGCCTCTGAATTAAGCCGGCGTTCAACCGATAAGACACTTTATATTCTTGATGAGCCGACTACAGGCTTACATTTTGCAGATGTGGATAAACTGCTTTCGGTCTTACAGCGTTTAGTCGATAAGGGAAGTACGGTAATTGTAGTTGAACATAATATGGAAGTAGTAAAGTGCGCGGATTTTATCATTGATTTGGGCCCTGAAGGAGGGGATAAAGGCGGAGAACTGGTAGCAAGCGGCTCGCCTGAAGAAATATTGTGCCAACCTCGTTCATATACCGGCCGGTATTTGCGTCAAGTATTGCAGCTTTAAAATTAGTATGATATATTAAGCGCTATGAAAAAAATGAAGTTAATTATAATAATAATTACAATTGGGTTCTCGGTTCTCGGTTCTCGCCTGCCTGCCGGGAAGGCGGAAGCAGCTTCTAATGAAAAAGAATCATTTTTCGTTGCCCAGAAGGCTTTTCAGGACGGTTTCTACGAAGTCAGCCTAGGGCTTTTTGAGAGGTTCCTAAATAATTATCCTGTTTCAGAAAAATCAGCCCAAGCCCGCCTTTTTATCAGCCAATGTTATTTTCATCAGCACCGCTATTTAGATGCGTTAAATCAGCTTGAGCGGCTAGATTCGATGCCTGATTCTAAAGCGATTAAAGATGCGCTATGGTATTGGATCGGGGAAGTGCATTTTCGCGGGAACAGTTTTTCTAAAGCACAGGAATATTACCGTAAAATCATTAATCAGTTTCCGCAATCTAGTTATTTGGCAGCTTCATATTATTCTTTGGCATGGTGTTATTTCCAGGAACATAATTATAAAGAGGCGCTTGTTTATTTTGATGAAATAGAGAAGAAATTTACTCAGGATTCTTATGCCGATGATGCTCGTTTTAAAATCGTAGAGTGTTTTTATAGCCTGAAAAATTATGCTTTAGCTAAAGAAAAGGCAAATCTCTACCTAAAGCGTTACGGCTCAGACAAAAGCAGGATGTCTACACTTTACTTTTACATCGGAGAATCAGATTATTATTTAAGTAATTTCGCTGAAGCAGTAAAGGCTTATAAGCAGGCGACAGAGCTTGCGGTAGACAGCCGTATAAAGGCGCTTGCTCAACTTGGAGTGGGTTGGTCAGAGCTTAAACAAAAACACATCAAGGAGGCAAAGGAAGGGTTTCAGGCAGTGCAGGAAAATGACCTGGAAAATAAAAGCCGGGATATTTTATTATTAGGAAGAGCATCACTTAGTTTTGAAACTAAAGATTATAATGAAGCTAAGAAAAATTATGAAACTCTTGCCATGCTTACCGCGGATCCTTTAAATATAATTCAGGCAAATATGGGTAAAGCCGACGCACTTTACCAGTTGGGAAAATATAAAGAGGCAGTGGCAACTTATAAAGAAGTTTTGGTTAAAATTAACCAGGATCAAACAATTGGGAAAGATATCGAGGACAAGGCTCAATATGGCCTGGCTTGGGCACTGCTTAAAGACGGAGAGTTTAAAGAAGCGATAGAGTATTTCCAGAAGATTGCGCGTTTTAGCAGTGACGCAGTAGTAAAGGTCAGCGCTTTATGCCAGATCGGAGATGCTTATCAAGATACTGAAGAGTACGATTTAGCTATAAAAGCATACGATACCATACTAAAAGATTATCCCGGAAGCCTGTATGGGGATTATGTGCAATATCAGCTGGGCATGACATTGATGCGTATTTCGCAATATGGAACTGCGATTATGGCATTAAAAAAAGTTGCTCAAGAGTATCCTGATACTAAGCTTTTAGATGATGCTAGTTATGCTTTAGGTTTAGCATATTTTCAGAAACAGGATTATGCCCAAAGCCAGCAAGAACTATCTGTATTTGAAGATAAGTTTAAAGATAGTTCGCTTAGGTCACAGGCGCTGTATCTTTTAGGGGCAAGCTTCTATAATTTAGATAATTTTGTAAAGGCAATAGAAGTTTTTAAATCTATCATTCGTATTTATCCTCAAGATGCGGAGTTGATTCAAAAAGCTGAATATGAAATTGCGGATTGTTTTTATCGTATGGGAGACGAGAAAGAAGCGCTAAGCCGTTTTAAAGCGTTACAGCAAAAATATCCCGTGGCATCTCTTACGAGTGAAGTTATATGGTGGTTAGGCGAATATTATTATCGCAAGCAGGATTTAGAAAGCGCCAAACAGTATTTTCTGACTTTAGTCAATAATTTCGCGCAATCTAACCTTGTTGCGGATGCCTGGTATATTTTAGGTTCGATCTGCGCAGAGCAAGGTGAGCTTAAAGAAGCAAAGAAGTATTTTGATAAAGTAAAGAATACCGCTAAAACCGATTTGAGCGGCCAGGCGACAATTTCTTTGGCAGATCTTTATTTTAAAGAAGGTGAAGCGGCTCAAGCGCAACAGCTATATGAGTCTGCAGTAAAAAACTTTCCGCACCTTGCAACTACTGCTTATCCTAAACTTGCCCAACTTTATGTTGATAAGGCAGATTTCGCCCAGGGGTTGATCTATTACCGGAAGAGCCTGGAGGTTGCACCTGCGCTTGAAGCAGCAGAAATACAGTTTAAGATTGCTCAAGTTGTCCAGGCGCAAGGAAATGTCGATCAGGCAGTAGAAGAATATTTAAAAGTCACTTATTTATATTCTGAAAATGAGCAACTTAAAGTAAAGTCGCTGCTTAGGGTTGCTTCTTTATATGAGGAGAAGGAAAAATTTAAAGAGGCGTTTAATATTTATAAAAGGATTGTTTCTATGAATATGGAGGAGTCAAAATATGCTCAGGAGAGGCTTGATTGGATTAGGGATAATGAAGGGGGTTAAAAATGGATCTTTATAAGATGAGTTTGTGGGAATTATTTTTAAAGGGCGGGCCGGTGATGTGGCCGATACTTTTGTGTTCAATCTTTGCTTTGGCGATAATCCTTGAGAAGCTGTGGCAGTTGCACAAGATTAAAATCGACACCCAAGCGTTTCTTAATAATATCCTTGATAAAATGAAACACCAGCAGATTAAAGAGGCGTTGCAATTATGCGATACGACTAAGAGCCCGATCGCCCATATTTTAAAAGCCGGGATCTTAAAACACGACCGTCCCAGGCAGCAGATTAAAGAATCAATTGAGGATGCTTCTTTGTATGAGATTCCTAGGCTTGAATCAAAACTTTCGATTTTAGCTACTATTGCCCATATATCACCATTATTGGGTTTATTAGGGACAGTTACCGGTATGGTGCGCTGTTTTCAGATGATAGAGGTAAAAACCAGTTCATTCCATCCGGTTTCACCCGGTGATCTTGCAGGAGGAATTTGGGAGGCTTTGCTCACAACAGTGGCGGGTTTGGTGGTAGCTATTCCGACGTTTGTAGTCTATAATTATCTGGTTAACCGGATAAATAATTTTATACTTGAGATGGAAAAAGCAGCGACGGAATTAGTGAATTTTTTGACAGAGTAAATAACTTAATGAAGTTGTATGTAGGGCAGGTTTAAACCTGCCCTACAGTTGGTATTGAAGTTTAACAAGGAGATTAATGTATGAAATTTAAAGGACGGATGGAACTAGAGCATGGTTTAAAGCAGATTGATATTGCTCCGCTTATTGATATGGTTTTTCAGCTGCTGATTTTTTTCATGCTTACATCAAGTTTTGTTATGCAACCGGGGATCAAGGTGAATCTGCCAAAAGCAGTCACAAGTGAAATTTTAAAATATGAGAATTTAGAATTAATGGTATCAGGCGAGAATGTCGTTTATCTAAACAACAAGGTGGTTACTCTAGCAGAGTTAAAGAATCTTTTAAAACAAGCCTCAAAAAAGAGCAGCTCCATAATTATCAAGGCGGATCGACATGCTTCGCTGGGAAGAGTAGTAGAAATCTGGGATATGTGCCGTGATTCCGGCGTAACGCAGGTGAACATCGCTACCAACCAGGAATAAAAAAAGATGTTTTTTTCGCAAACATTGAAGCGTTTCGTTATTTTATCATTGGGCCTGCATTTTATTATTTTTTCTATTTTTGGCCTGACTTTCGGCAAGCGTTATAAGAAGCTAAATTTTAATGAGGTTTATTTTTTGGGAGATTTACTTAAAAGCCACGATTTCCTGCCCCCGGCAAATTCTGTAAAAAATCTTATTAACGAAATTTTTTCTTCCCCGCTTGTGCATAAGGTTAAAATTATTCCCGAGGATACTAAGGAGAGGGTCTGGCAGGATGTTTTAAAAAAACCTGCTGTAAATTTTGCCTTAGAAAAGGCGTTGCCGAAGATACCGGTTTATGCAGGCAAAGAACTGTTGTCTCTAGAAAAAAAAGATTCCTTTGTAATGTTTTATCCGGCGCTTCCTGGTAAATTTAATCTTTATTTTAAAGGCCGCCAGACAGCGCATATTGAGCTGACGTTTGCTTATAACTTGAATAATGCCGGGAGAAGAGAAATCTTTGTAAAACGCATTATATCTTCAGGAAATCTTGAAGCCGATCTCTTAAGTATGCGCTATCTAAAGCGTTATTTAATTATGCAGCAGCACGGATCCACCAATCAAAATTGGCAGAAAGTAAAAATAGACCTGGGTTTTAGGAAATGATCGCCCTTGATTTTTCATACGGAGTATCGCTATTTCTTGCTTTTTTCATCTTTTCTGTTTTTGCATCCTGGTTTTTTATCAGTCGGAAGCAGAGGAAAAGTAGCTTTGAGACAGAGAAAGAGAGGTACGTTTGGCATTGCGCGGTATGCACTTATACTTACATTAATAGTAGTGAAGAAAAGTTTTCTGCTTGTCCGCGTTGTAGTAGTTTCAATGATCGGTGAAAGGTAGAAAATAGTTGACAGTATAAATAGTTGCCTTACAATAAAATTGGAGGTGACAGTATGATTACAGAAATTGGTATTGTAGCTGGTGATATATGGCATTATCTTGACGAGCGCCAGGAAGTATCGTTATCTGAATTGATCCGTGGCATAGATAAGCCCCGCGAAATGGTATTGATGAGCTTAGGCTGGCTTGCGCGCGAAGGCCATGTGGTGGTGACACTTCTTCAGTCAGATTATAATATCACCTTGAGAAAAAATTCGTGATTTTCCTCCCAATATGAGTGATATAGGTATTTATTTTGGCCCGCAAAGTATGGATGTAGCTTTAGTTAAGGCGAATAAACTTATTGCTCATAGCGTTTTTACCGGAATATCAAGCGGTGATGAAACGCAGGACAAGGTCCCGGAAGAAGTAAAAATACCGGCGCTTCTTAAGGAAATTTTTAAACAGCACAACGTAGTAGAAAAATCCGAAGTCACGGTTGCCCTTTCCGGAAAAGATTTTATCATAAGGACTTTTGAAATTCCGGTTATTCCCGCCTCAGAGCTTAATAATGCTGTTACTTACGAGATAAAAAAATATATCCCTTTTCGTATAGAAGAAATGATTTTTGATTTTCAGGCGACTCTAGATAAGAGTCTACAAAGATACCGGATACTTTTTGCCGGAGTAAAAAAAGATACCTTTGATAAGTATAATTATATTATGATTCAATCCGGCATGCTTCTTGGCGGGTTAGAGTATGCGGGTTTTAGTTTCTTAAGGTTGCTTAGCCTCGTAGGCATTCGGGAAAAAAATTCTATTGCTGTAATTAGTGTTGACCCCAAGGAAAAAGATGAATCAAGCTTTATTGTGGTTGAAAAAGGAGTCCCGATTTTTAGCCGGGATATTGCTTTCCCTGTTGAATCCTCTGCGTTCCAGAATAACAGCAATTCTGCTGATTTTTATGAAAAAATTAAACGTGAGATGCGCATTTCTTTAGATTATTACCGCCGTAAGTTTCCCCTCAAAGAAATTAAAAAAATATATTCGTTTTCACTCAAAGATGACAAAAGGCAGCTTGAGATGTTTTTAACAAACGTGGTAGATAATTCAATGGTTATTAGTTTAGCTTCCCGCATAGAAGGGGCATATGATCCTTCTTCAGGGTTTTTAAAGGCTTTTGGAGCGGGGTTAGCTAAGCAAATCCTGCCTACTTTTAAAATAAATCTTATTTTGGCAAGAAATATCGCCTTAAAGTCGGCACTCGGAGTCTCGCGGAAAGATAAAAAATCTTGGATAGGCGTTTTAGGAGAGCAGATTTTTTTAATTATCTTTGGGATTGTTTTATGTTTAGGCCTGCACGGTTTTATGTATTCAAAAATTTATCCTGCCAGGGTTCAGTTAAAAGTAGTTGTTGCTAAGCAGGCGATATTTTCTTATATTTTAGCAAAACGGGGCCTTGGTGAATTAACCGAACTTGAAAATAAAAAAAGCGCCAAATTAAACAAAATTACTTCAGTAATAAAAAATCAGGTTTATGTAGCGCAAATTCTTGATCTTATTCCTCGGCTTTTGTCTCGGGATATGTGGCTTACTGATTTAAGTTTTGGCCAGGAAAATAATACCCCTGTGTTTATCATTTCCGGAATCGTTAACAGCCCTAACAATGCTAAAGAATTGCCGATGGTAAAAGATCTTATGGGCAAAGTAAAAAGCGACCAGGTTATTAAGAAATATTTTAAAGAAATAAAAATTTCTTCCCAAGAGAAAATTAAATTTTTAGGTAAAGATGCGACAAGTTTTATTATCAGGTGCAATAGATAATTCATCCTAGATCAATATGGAACGAAAACAAGCCTTGCGTTTAACTGTAATTGGGGTCGCGGTAGTTTTATGCCTTGGTATTTACCAGAAAGATAAAACTACGCTTACTGCTTTAGAAGGCCAGATAGAAACAGAAAAAAGCAAAAATATTGCGTTAAAAAGTCTGGAAATGGTTGACAAGATGAGTTTTAAATATAAGGAGTTAATAAATAATAAAGATATTGAAAAATCAGTTGATGTAATTCAGGAGATGGCTTTTAGAGCAAATGTAAAGATTGACTCTTTAAACTCTAAAAGTGAAGAGTACGGAGAGGTGTTTGTCAGCTATCCTTATGCTTTGAGTTTAACAGCAAAAAATTTTCATGAAATCGGCAAGTTTTTAAGCCTGCTTGAAAGCCATTCGAATATTTACATTATCCGTGATTTAAAGATTAAACCTGTGCAGAATTTTGATGGAGAATATGATTCTGTAAAAGCAGAAATAAGCGTATTTACGGTTTTATTGAGGGATTGAACTACAGGGACACTTTTTAACATGTAGTTTAAAATTTAAAAAAGTGTCCCTAAAGTTAACAAGTGTCCCTACAACACTGGAGGATGTATGTTAAAGAAAAATATTTTGGTATTAATTTTTTCACTGGTTTTTTTGTCTCAACTTCACGCTCAGGAAACACTTACTATCACCACTTATTATCCTTCTCCTAACGGCAGTTACCATGAATTGGGCGTAAACCGTCTGGCAGTGGACGTGACTCCTAATACTGGTGTTGCTCAGACGACGGAATATAATGCCATGAATAATGGCGATGCTCATATTGGCAGGTCGCTTATTGTCGGATCTTTGAGGCAGCCATTTTGGTATCGCAATGGAGCATTGCCTACTGACGGAATAGCTGTAATTGAAGAGAGAATGGGTATAGGAGTAAGGAACCCTATTAATAATGTCGCTAATTTGCGCTTAGTCTTAGGTGACCCTGTTAACCCTGATATAAATAATAGTGGTTTTAACGCTAATCGAGTGGGGAATTTAATGGAAGTGGGTGTTGTTACAGATGGAAGAGAAAGAATGCGTGTGAGGACTAACCCGGCCAATCAGGTGCAGGGATTTGCAGGGATTAATACTACAACTCCGCAGCTGCCTTTAACTATAGGAAATACGGCATTAGCAGCAGCAAATAGAACAGGGTTTGATACTACTATTATAAATCCAGGGAATCGTTTAGCGCTTGATATTAGAACTGATAACATTGCTGTGAATACACAAAGGATGAGAATAGTTACTTCACCTGTAGTTGATGTTGATGAAGGGTTGGTAGGGATTAATACCGGGGCAAGGGTTCAGAATCGCCCTCTTTTAGTAGTTGGTCGTACTGATGGAACACGTACGCACACTGCTGCGTTTTATGACGGTTTGAACGGAGTTGGCGTAGGTATAGGTAGTGTAACTATACCTCCCGGAGGTACTAACCCAGGGACTTACGCAAGTATTCAAGCTGCGCGTGAAAATACTGCGGAAGATGATAATGTTGACGATCTTTCTTTGCAGCGGCTTGCAGGTCAGCTTTATGTAGGGACAGCTTTAAAATCTTCTGAGAATGGTCAAAAGTATAAAATGATATTGCGTACTGCTGATCCAGGAGGAATAAGCGTTGGAGTAAATGGTGCTCCCGCACCAGCAGCAGCCGATCCTATTTATGCAGGAAAATTTCTCGGTAATCAATTTGGTATCTTTGCTGTCGGAGCAACAAGAGCTGCTACGTTTCGAGGCGATGTATTTATAACAAATAATGGATTTATTAGAGGTGCTGCTGCAGATGTTGCTGAAGCTATGGCTTGTCCTGGATGCGAAGCAGGTGATGTAGTTATAATTGATGCGGATGTTAGTCAGCAGTTTAAAAAATCTTCACGTGCTTATGATTATGCCGTAGGAGGGGTAATTTCTAAAAAGCCTACATTATATATTGGTGACCCGGATAAAAAAGACGCTAAGCCTTTGGCTTTAGTCGGCCAGGTCGAATGTAATGTTGCTACCGAAAACGGCCCAATTAAGCGTGGAGATTTACTGGTAACTTCTTCAAAACCCGGTTTTGCTATGCGTGCAGATATTGATAAATTAAAACCCGGGATGATGGTGGGAAAAGCCCTTGAGCCCTTAGAAAAAGGTGAAGGAAAAATTATTATATTAATTAGCGCCAGCTAGTAAAGGGGGTTATCGTGGTAGATAAAAAAATAATATTTATTTTGTTAATAGTTTTTATTGTCTTTCCCTTTAAGCAAAAATTAGCTTTTTCGGCTTGCGGGACAGTAACTAATGCTTGCCCAAATTGTTCAGGCGGGAGGTACCGGACTAATCCTTCGGAATCTTGTAATATAGGGACGCATTGTTGTGGTTCTGATTGTTCTAGCAGTTGTTGTAATACTACTTGTACGCCCCCTCCATGTACTTTTACAGGCGGAACTAATGCAGATGGGGATCCTTATGATGCTCAATGTGGCGATTGTAATGATAATGATCCGCATATCTATCTTGGTCATTCTGAATTTCTACATTGTGATGTAGCTAGTTGTAAGCAGTGGGATCCGTCTTGGCCGGGTGTATGCATAGAGTTTGAATATGACCCTGCTAACGGTAAGCTTTGTGGCTGTGTGGATGGTAAAAATAACGATTGCGCAGGCGGAACAGATTCTACCGATGCCGCTTGTCCAGCGAATTTAAATAAGGATTGGGTAATTTTTAAATCTTTTACCTTGAATCAAAATAAAATAGTTACTGGAGGAGTATGGGTAGCGCCTGGAGTTACTTTGACTATAGCGGGTGGTCGTATGTTACGGATACAAGGTAGCGGGTTGCATATTGCGCCAGGCGGTAATGTTAGGCCTATGGCGGGAGCAAGAATTAGGTTTAATTAGTCTTTAAATTTTATTATAAACGAAAGCCATGTTATTTTCTCCACAAAAGGTATTTATTTTCCTTAGTATTGTATTTTTTTTAATTCCCGCAGAAGCTAAAGACTCTTCCGTAGATCAACTTATCTTTGCTCCTCATCCCGATGATGAAACCCTGTGCTGCGGAAATACGATTGTAGAAGCTATCAATAATAAAGAAAAAGTAAAAATAGTTTTTTTGACTAACGGTGATGCCGCATATATCGAAGATAATTTCAAAAAACCATTTAATAATGAAGCTGTTTTAACCGATGAGACAGATAATTTAGAACAAGAAGCAATGTCGGTTATAAGTAGCGAAGAGGAGTTAGCTAATTTTTTAAAAAGAAAAATAACACTTAAGCCTAAAAATAAGCAAACCCCAAAAAATCCTTCCAAAAATCTTTCTTTTCCTCAAAAATATATTGCTTTAGGTTTGGCCAGGCAGAATGAGGCGGTAAGCGCCAATAAAATCCTAGGGTTAAAAAAACAAGATTTATTATTTTTAAGTTATCCTGATAGGGGTCTGTCGGCACTTTTGGATGAAGTCTCTGGCAATCATCATATATCGGATACAACAGGGTTAGGCGCTTCTTCATATCGAAATACTTATAACCGGGCTAAAAATGGTTATAACAAAGAAAACCTGCTTTTAGACATAGAGGATATCCTTAATAAATACAAGCCGAAGAAAATTTTTATACCCTTCCCCTTGGATAATCATTCCGACCATCGTGCGGCTTATAAATTTCTTTATCTTGCTTTAGATGAGTTATCGGATAAAGATAGGCCGCAATGGATTAAAGAGCTAAGTATTTTTTACTATAATATTCATAAGCCCAGGGATTATATTTTTTATCCGCGTTCAAGTGTAAAAACAGAAGGAAGCTCAAAAAACCTTTTAAAACAAAAGGCGTTGGATGAATATGCTACTCAAATAAAACCTTTGCAAGAAGAAGGGTTATACGATTTTTTTAAAAATTCCAAAGAAGAATTCTGGGGATGGGATAATTCTTTGGAGTATTTGCAGGATGTGCGAAAAGAGTGGTTTGAAATCGGAAAAATCATGCATGAGAAAGGTTATCAGCTAAATTTTGGCGTAGTAGCTGATATAGCCGAGAATATTAGAGATTCCACTAATCGCATGGTTAAAAGAGAGCGTATTTATTCTGATAATCCTTTCGTTGTAAAAGATTTAGTTTTAGCAGCTGCAGAAGGGATGAATGATGCAGGTGTAATTCCGGTAATAAAACATTTTCCCGGATTGGGTAGAGCTCAAAAAGATCCCCATTTTCGCCTTCCAATAATTTCTGCAACCAAAGAAGAGTTTTACAAAAAAGAACTCATACCTTATCAGGCATTACTTAAACAAAATATGCATTTTTGGGTCATGCTTGATCATGCTCTTTATCCAGATCTTGATGATAAACCGGCGAGTATATCCGGTAAAATTGCCACTAATTTTTTGAGAAATGAACTGGGATTTAATGGCATAACTATTGCTGACGAATTAAACGCGATGCAGTCGTTACGCGAATATGTGGCTAAACAAGGAAAAGAATTTTTACTTGAAGAAGTGGTGCTGGATACTTTTAAAGCTGGGATAGATTTTGCTTTAATTTATATTGAGCCAAGTAAAGCAGATGAAGCTATTGCTAAGATAGTAGAAAGGGTAAAGAAGGCCTTAGAAAACAATGAGTTAGAAGCCAAAGAATTTAATGCTTCTATTGAGAGAATAATTAAGGAAAAGGAAAGGGTTTTTAAGAGACCATTCTCCCCGTATATAAAAGATATGACTCAGGAAGAAAAGATTGCTCAGAAGTTGATTTTTGACGCTAACAGCGATGAAGAAATGGCTGTATTTAGAAAATACGGCTTGGGGGGGATTGATCCGCGTATGGTTTCATTTAAGGAAAAATTTTCTGACGTTAAAATACCTCCTTTTATTATTTTTCAGCATGAAGGAGGAAAAATCAAGGAAGAAGGAGTTTACAGTAAAAGTCCTTCTGTAATAGGAAGAGAGCTTGAGTTGATTATGGCTAAGGATGGCAGCCTGCTTAATCCTGAGAAAAGAGAAAAAATACCGCAGTTTGAAAAAAAAGAATCTCCTGGAAGCTCAAATAAATTAACTATAGAAGATCGCAATCAGTGCCTTTTTATATTAAAAAATGGGATAGATAAAGTCATAAAAAATAATTATTATTCTACCTCTCCGTTTATGATCGATGAGAATGAAACATTACAATTGCGTTCTTTTAAGGAGCTTCCTTTTGAATGGATCAAGTTGTTTCCGGATGAAGAGAGTAATTTATTTAGTTATGAGATGTTAAAAGAAGGCTGGAAAAAAATGAAAGCCGAAATTTCTTCTAAAACATCGTTTTCTGAAAAACTAAATTTGTTAAAGGATAAATTGAGTATTTTTAACGCAAATTGCCGTCTGCTTTGTTTGGCAGCACATCCTGATGATGAGGATGCCGCTGCCTTGCTGTATTTTAAAAATAATTATGGTTGTGATACTTCCATAATTTTTGCTACACGGGGAGAAGGCGGAGAAAATAAAATTGGTTCTCAACAAGGAAAAGAATTGGGTTTTGTGCGCAGCGAGGAGGCAGAGTTATCTTCTGTTGTTCTTGGCGTAGATCAGGTTTATTATTTGGGCGAGAATGATTTCGGATATACTACTTCACTTAATAAAGTATTGGAAAATTGGGATAAGGATGAGGATTTAGCAAGACTTAATTATTTTTATAATCTCATTAAGCCAGATATTATTATTACAAAACATGCAGATACTGATGAACATGCTCAACATCGCGCATTATTAATTTTAGCTAAAAACGCGCTAAAGAAGATGAATTCCCGGCAACCGGTTAAATTTTATGAACGCACTACAGAAAAAAATGCAGATTTAATTATAGAAGAAGACTGTGTAAAAATTAAAGAAGCACTTAGTGAGCATCGTAGCCAGGGTTTTGAACTTGCCTGTGATAGTGATAAAGAGCAAGTTTACTATAAATTAATGGTTTTTCCTGGTAAAATTACAGATTCCTCCGAAAGTAAAAGTAGATCAAGCGATAATTTATCAGGAGTTATGGGAATAAAAGTTTTTCCCCGTAGGGTAGGTTTGTTTGAAGCAGGAGAGAATACGCTTTTTGTAATATTGCACACACTAGGCTATCAAGTAAAACGTGTTACTATTGAGGATATAAAAAGCGGTAAGTTATCTGACTTTGATACAATAATTTTAGGTCAGAGAGCTTATGGGCGTATTCCCGGCTTATCAGGGTTTAATACGAAGTTGTTTGAATTTATGCGTACAGGAGGGAATCTGATATTTTTTGCGCATGATATAGGGGAAGGCAGAGAGATTACTTTCCCGTATTATCTGGCAAGCTCTTTTAATTATATTCCTGATAAGAATGCGAAAGTAAAATTGCTGCTTCCGGGCCATCCCTTATTTACTTTTCCTAATAAAATTTATGTTGTTGATTTTAAAGGCTGGTTTAAGCAACGAGGTGCATCTTTTCCGGAAAAATATTCAGGCCAATATAGCGAATTGACCTCTTGTTTTTCTTCTGATGGTAAACAAGCAAACGGTGGATATTTGGTTGCTGATTATGGAAAAGGTTCTTATATTTTTACATCTTATGATTGGTACAGCCAGTTTAGGGAATTTCATTTTGGCGCACTAAAGAATCTTGCTAATATGGTAAGCTATAAGAATCAAAAACAATTTGAATATAATTGAAAGGACACAGGATATGTTAGCCAAGCTTAATAAAAAAAAGATAATTTTATTTTTTCTGATTTTAACCACTATCTTTATAATGATGTTTCCTATAAACGCATTGGTAAAACATGCTTTTGAATATAATATGGATGAAGGCACTGATTTAATGAAGTCTGAGCTTTTACTAAACGGCCACACTCTTTATAAAGATATCTTTAGTGACCAGCCGCCTTTATTTACGGTTACTTTGGCTTTTTGGCTTAAATTGTTCGGGCTTTCGGTTTATTCAGCTAGAATTATGGTTTTTATTTTTTCTCTTATTCTGCTTTGGGCGGTTTTTAATATTCTTAAGGAAGAGGCTGGTAAGCCTGCTGGTATTGCAGCAGTTATCCTCCTATTTTTTTCTAATCTTTATCTGCCTTTGAGCGTTTCTGTGATGATGGGTTTGCCATCACTTTCTCTGGCTATGGTTTCTATATATCTTTTGTTTCTTTACCGAAAAAATGCCCTTAAACGTTATTTAGTAATTTCTGGTATTTTTCTGGCTCTATCTTCGCTGATAAAGATGTTTACAGTATTTATTTTGCCAGCTATGCTATTTGAAATTTTTTACATAGAAAGAGCGAGATTAAAACAAGTCAATAAAGGCATTGTTGATAACGCAATATTTTTATGGTTTATTAGTTTTTCGTTGGTATGGCTTGCAATTATAATTACTTTTTTTAATCACGATTTTTCTGCTTTGATCAATCAGCTATTTGTTCCTCATTTAGGCCCATTAAATTTACCTAATAATGGCTTCCAGATTATTTGGAGATACATGCAGAGTGATTATGATATTCTGCTTTTGGCTTTAATCGGGTTCGGTATCATTATTAAAAAAAGAAAAACATTTTTACCAGTTATATTATTGTTAATTTCCGTATTTGCTCTATCTAAATATCGTCCAATATGGAATCATTATTATTTGCTTGTTTCTATACCTCTGGTATGGCTAGCAGCAATCGCCATAGGAGATGTCTTGAGCGTAAATAAAAGAAATTTTCGTTATTTCTTAGTTTTGATTCTGGTGATGTTGTCAATCTTTAGGCTACCAGCAAAATATATAAGAATGACAAATAATGTCGAAGCCGGTTCCACGGCTAACGAGCTTAAATTGATAGAAATAATGGGGAGTTATAAGTCAGGAGTAAACTGGATTTTTACCGATCAAGCTATGTTTGCTTTTTATAGCAAGATGCTCACTCCTCCTGAATTAACCTTGGTTGCGCATAAAAGACATTACTCAAAAAATGAGAATGAAAAATACCTGCTTCAGAAACTTGAAGATTATAAGCCGGAACTTGTTTTGTTAAGCGATCATAAAGACCTCGAATATTTTGGAACTAATTTTTTTTCATATGTAAATGAAAATTATCTTAAAGTGCATAATACTGAAATTTCTTCTTTTGTAAATGGTGGGTATGCTGAGAATAACTGGAAAAAATATGATATTTCTACAGGTATGTTCCATCGAGTTTTATATTATTTTAAGTGGAAATTTTTTTATGAGCCTAACAATAGAAGGTATAATTTAGCTTATGATTTTTTGTCAAAAGATTTGGATAGGCTGATATTGATGTATTCTCATGTCGAAAATGAAGATTCTTTTCCCGCAGATTCAAAGATAGATTCCGCTTTTGAAATCCCTATATACGGCGCTTTTACCACTAAGCTTTACAAAGATCTGCCTCTCGGATGGCTTTCCGGTTTTCAGCTGGACAGGCTTAAAGTAAAAAACCCGCGAGTTTTTTTATATAACTTATTTAAAGATATATTTTCTAAATGGGAGCGCAGGTATCAAAAGATGGTAATAATAAGAGATGAAGCGGATGTCTATAAAACCGTGATTTCGCGGCTTAAGTCTATGAAGATCATAATAGATGAGGAAAGAAATAAATTCCCAACCGATTTTTTCTATGATAAGGATTGTATGCAGCAGGCAAGAAATAGTGTCGATTCTGATGCGATAAAATTAAGTTTATATATCCGTAAAAATTAAGGCGAATTTTTACAATAAATGGTTAATGATGAGGATGGTTTATCAATAGTTTTGCCGGTTTATAACGAAGAGTCAAATATAAGAGAAGTCGTTGAAGGGGTATTTTCTGTTATCGGCAAGATTACCGATAATTTTGAAATTATTGCCATAGATGATGGTAGTAATGATAATAGCCTGGTAATCCTCCGAAAAATAGCTTTAAGCTACCCGTTATTAAGAATAATCCAAAATAGTAAAAATATCGGTTATGGTGCGGCTATAAGAAGAGGAATTACCGCTGCGCAAATGGATTGGTTTTTATTTATGGACGCAGACGGGCAGTTCCGCATAGATAGCTTAAAAGAGTTTTGGAAAATCAGAAAGTCTTATGATTTTATTATCGGTTACCGTGCGCACAGGTCAGATGGTATTTATCGCAGGATATTAGGACAAGTTGGAAATATTTTTGCAAATTTTTTTATGGGGAGCAATATTTTTATAAAAGATATTACTTGCGGATTTAAGTTATTTAAGACAGAAGACCTTAAAAATATACCGCTAATTTCAACAGGAGGAGTAATTAATTTTGAGGTTTTGAGTAAATTATTCAAGCTACATAAAGTAAAATTCATACAACTTCCGGTTAAACACTATTCAAGATTAAAAGGGGTTGCTAGTGGTGGAAATATTCGCGTGATACTAGTAAGAGTTCTAGAATTTATTAGAATTATTTTATCGAATGCTTGCTAAATACATATATTCAAAAAAAAATATTATTTTACCGATTATCATATTATTATTTGTTGCTGTTAGTTTATTTATTATAAATATATTTATAAAAGAGGGTTTTGAGTATGATGTAGATGAAGGTGTGGAATTAATGAAAGCTACGCTTTTTTCAAAAGGTTTTCTTCTTTATAAAGACATCTTTGGCGATCATCCGCCTTTATTCACAGTAATTCTTAGTGTTTTAATTAAACTGTCCGGAGCTACTGCTTATTATGCCAGGATTATGGTTTTGGTTTTTTCTACTATATTGCTTTGGGCGCTTTTCGGCATACTTAAAAAAGAGTCGGATAAGAAGACCGCTATTATTGCGGTTTTTTTATTAGTATTCTCTAACTTTTATATTCCGCTTAGCGCCTCGGTAATGATTGGCCTGCCGTCATTATCTTTAGCAATGGTTTCTATTTATTGTATATGGCTGTATCGAAAACACCATTTGAAGCGTTTTTTGTATTTTTCAGGAGTTTTATTTGCCCTATCTTTACACGTTAAGTTGTTTACATTGGTTATATTGCCAATTATATTGCTTGAAATCATCCGCTATGAAAAACGATCCGCAATTTATTGGATATTTGGATTAGTTTCTGCATGGGTTACCATCTTTTTAATTTTTTTTCATTTTAATTTTTTAGATTTTTTTTATCAATTAATAAATCCGCATTTGCAAATTTTAAAGCTGCCTGGCTGTGATTTCCGCCTTATTTATAACATTATGGCAACTGATTATGATTTGCTTTTATTGGGCTTTATAGGGACAGCGGTTATTTTAAGACAAAAAAAATCACCTTTTCCTATATTTTGGATACTATGTGTTTTAGCTGCGATTTTTTTTCATTCTCCTATATGGTATCATCACTATTTGCTTGTTTCTATCCCCTTAGCGTGGCTTGCCGCGATTGCCGTAGGGGATGCTATAAACAGAAAAAGAGGTTTTTATCATTATTTTGTGTTGATTTTAGTATTACTGTCTGCCTTGAGGTTGCCTTTTAAATACGGAAGGATTTTTGATTATATTGAAGCAGGTAAAGCAGAAAGAGAGCCCGAATTAGTCGAATTACTGCGCAGTTATAAATCAAAAGTTAATTGGATTTTTACTGACCGGCCGAT
>ERZ1292640.778-Hain-H43-02um-R1-778-length-26460-cov-6_pt1 | contig 26460 bp, 2 predicted proteins | sample MGYA00564404_ERZ1292640 | MGnify/ENA primary metagenome ERZ1292640 (study PRJEB36523, sample SAMEA6512636) | groundwater metagenome | collected 2019-01-08 | study: AquaDiva: Metagenomics assemblies of 32 groundwater samples | reverse complement strand
CTATATAGAAAGTGGCGCATATCCACTTTCGACTGACCTAAACCCGGTTCTCCCGAAAGTGCATGATCTCTTCATGTATGGCGTTCCCAACCAAGGCTCGGCCCAGGTTTGGAACATTCTCAATGACAATTGGGGATATTCGGCGGAGACGCGGTTGGTGTCGTTCGTCGCGAACGCGGCCTTTGAGCGAGTCAAGAACGGCGAGACAATTACCGGACCGGATAACAGCATCACGCTTGCGTCGATCACGACCAACAACGTGGCCGACCCGAAAAAGTTCATTTTGCAGTATGCGCCCTCATTGAAGGATCTCCTGCCGACGTTCGATTTCATCAACACCGGTTCCGCTTCGCTGACGAATCTTAATACTGATTCGGTCTATGCCAACAAGTTCCTGTTAGACCTAAACGGAGGTGCCGACTCCAATGCGTTCATTGACCGATTGACCGTGGATGGCAAGCTCGTCGTCTTCTATAGCAGCGATCAGAATACCCTCAGCAGCACCAACCAGCTTACCGGAGGAACCGGGCTGATCGTGGATTTGGCTAATCCTTTAGGCCGCGCGCCTGCGGCCACCGAGGTCTGGTATCAGGACCAAGCACCAGCAAATTCGGGCGACGGCACCGTGCTCACCCTTTCAGCGTTCGGCCAATTCCAAAGTGACACTCCTCGGATCACTGCTGGCAAGATCAGTGGGACTCTGGAGACGGGCGTCCACGCCAGCCTGCCATCGAATCCCGCCGCCAACACCACGCTGTTGAACGAGTTGGGGATTGCCGACACCACCGGATTGATTTCCACGGGAGAGCAATACACGACCCCGCAAAAATTCGGACAGGCGATAAAGTTCGGATTCCTTTTCTTGACCCAGGATTCGCGCGCCGCCTCGGCCGCCACTTCAACTTTTTCGCAGGGCACGGATATATTGAAGGGCATGGCTGACGGGAATTTCTCGTCACTCCCCAACTTTGACATCCCCAATTTATCGTTCAGCCTGCCCTCGGTTTCACTGAGCGGGCTGATTGAGGTAACCAATCCGGCTCTGACCATCTCAGGCGCAGGTTATCACAGCGGCGCTTTCAGCGGGGCGATATCCCTCTCTGCTTCCTCCGCGACTCTCTTCCCTGGCAAGTCTCTGACTGCCAGTGTGACCGACGGCAGTGACTCGGACAGCGTTGGGCTGAGCGGCAGCCTGGATCTTGCCGCACGGACGTTCACGTTCACGGCGGATGAATTCAGCATTTCGGCCGGTGGCGACGTCAACGTGCTCAGTGTGATCGGCAGCGGCCTCTCGCTCTCCATCAACCCTTCCAACGCTCAGCAACAGTTGGTCCTGACAATCCAGACAGCGACTGTTAATCTTCTGGGCTTGGTTACCGTCCAAGGCGGGATTCGTTTCGAGGTGGGCGCCACCGAAACGGTCGAAGTTCAAACCAACGTGCCGGCCAATCTGTCCCAGGTGGCACACCCTGACCTCGACGCCCTTGCCGACGCGGATGGTCCCGGAGGCCTCACCGTTAGTCAGGACTATTCGCGGCTGACCGGCTTGCAGGTGAATTCCTATCGCCTCATTGGCACCGGCGTCTCGGCATTCGTCGGCTTTGGTGATCCAACTTTCAACTCGACCACGCGCGCCATAACCAATGGCGACGACCTGACCGGGTTCGGGATTGAGAATTTCGACTTTGGTGTAGGCATCTTTACTCCACAGGTTGAGAACGTGTCCAAGAAGGGGTTGCCCGACTTCCTGGCTTTGAAGGGCAATGCCAACGGGATGGCCACTTACGGGATGGGTGAGATTTTGGCGCTGGATGCACACGATATCGCCATCGTCATTAACACCAACGCGCGGCTCAAGCCAATCAGCATCCCGGATCTGCACCTGCCGAACTTCACGCTTCCAAGCATCAATTTGCCCAATCTCGTCCTGCCGGAACTTTCGTTACCCTCGCTCGCACTGCCGTCAATTAGTTTGCCCTCGATCAGCCTGCCGGATTTCAACATTCCCAGTTTCTCGCTCCCGAACCTTTCGCTTCCAAGTATACAGTGGCCTTCGATCAGCCTGCCGTCCCTTCAATTGCCGTCCATCGACCTTTCCGGCCTGATCCCCGACATACACCTCCCGTCGATCACTCTGCCATCCATTTCGCTGCCAAGCATTCAGTTGCCCACTCTGGATCTCTCGTTTCTCAAGTTTAGTCTCCCGAATCTCAATCTCTCACTCCCGACACTCCACCTTCCCAGCATTCAGTTGCCGGACCTGGTGTTTCCGTCGATCCATCTGCCGAGTATCGATTTAAGCCTCGATCTAACCTGACTTATCCCGCGGTTGGTGTTCCCCGATATAACGTTGCCGGATTTTAACCTGTCCATTTCTCTCCCCGATCTGGACCTTTCGATGTTCGGTCTGCCGAAGTTGCACTTGCCAAGTCTCCAGCTTCCCACGATCCACTTTCCGACCATCACCTTGCCCGATATCGATCTGCCGGATTTGAATCTTCCTTCGATTGATCTGCCGAACCTTCATTTGCCGCGTATCAGTCTGCCGGATCTAAGTCTGCCATCCATCCATCTGCCATCGTTGTCGCTTCCAGACCTGGACCTCTCGTTCCTGCATCTGGGAGACATCCTCTTCCCCGATTTCCCGGATTTCGATCTGCCGGACCTGTCCCTGCCCAGCCTGCATCTTCCGACGATCAATTTCCCGAGTTTAAGATTGCCGCGCATTGACCTTTCGATGCTGAATCTGCCGGAACTCAATCTTCCATCGATCACCATCCCGAGTTTCAACATACCGGACCTGACGCTGCCGAGCCTGCATTTGCCGAATATCTCATTCCCGGATTTTGATCTGTTGCACCTGCGGCTGCCTTCCATTTCGCTGCCTTCCATACGGTTTCCGACGTTTAGTCTCCCCGATCTGAATCTGCCCGACTTCGATTTTACTTTCCCGCACTTGCCAACCCTGCGGTTGCCAAGCTTGAACCTGCCGACGATCTCGTTCCCGAGTCTTACGCTCCCGAGCATTGACTTGCCGGATATCAATCTTTCCTTGCTGGGATTTCCGAACATCACCCTGCCTTCAATTCAGCTTCCGTCTCTCTCACTGCCCGACCTGCAGTTGCCGAGCCTCAGCCTGCCGGATCTTCATTTGCCTGATATCTCAATTCCCGATCTTCATCTGCCAGGCATCTCGCTGGCTGGTTTGGGCAATCCGGTGGTTGATTTCCAGACCAGCTTTGCATCGGGTTACAATGTAGGCAGCCGGGTTCTTGATTTCAACGGTGAAAAGCGGACGACGTTGATCGTCAACGAGTTGGATCTGACGGTAGTGGATGTTCTGGATATCTCCGGGGCAGTCGCTTTCGAATTCGGTCCAACTTATACAGTTAATCTTAGCACGGGAATTCCTTCGAACCTTGGCATCGCTGCGGACCTCATCCAGCCGTTCCTCAATTCTCTCGCAACGAACGCTGGGCTGACCATCGGGCAGAACTTCTCGACCATTGGGGGCCTTGAAGTTGGAAGCATTACAGTGGGTGCGGCGCACCTGAGTGCTTTCCTTGGCTATGGCGATCCGACTTTCAACCCGGCCACACACGCGATAACCAACCCCGACGAGCTGACCGGTTTTGCGCTCCAAGATGTTAATCTTGGTCTCGCGATTCTGAAATCAACGCTGCCCATCAAGAAGCTGCCCAAGTTCTTCGGCCTCAAAGCAACGATCGGGTCCGTCACTACGCTTGGGATGGATGATGTCCTAGACCTCCAGGGACAGCAGGTATCGCTGGAAGTCAACACTGGCAGCAAATGGCCCGGCAAGCTTGGTCCGCCCGCCGTTGATTTCCTCCACAGTTTTCCGGCCAATGGCGCCACTCCCGCCGGCTTGGCGGTGACGATGCCTCTTGGCATGAGCCCAGTCTATCTCGATTTCGACGCCACACCTAGAATTGCGCTTGAAATCGGTTCAGCCAGAATCCGGGTAGCGGATTTTCTGGTTGTCCAGGGCGCACTTCGAGTGGAGATGGGCCAGACGTATACGGTGAACGTCAATACCGGGATACCGGCCAACCTCGGCGTGGTTTTGGGTACCATTGGTTTGGACAGCTTGGTGAATCAACTCACCGGATACGCAGGAATAACGATTGGCCCGAATTTCTCGTCGATTAATGGACTCGGAGTAGGGTCGATGACCATCGGCGCTTCACATCTAAATGCCTTTATCGGCGTCGGCAATCCGGACTTCTCTTCCAACCTCAGCACGCAGGATCTCACCGGGTTTGCGCTGCAGGATGTGACGCTTGGAATGGCGATCCTCAAACCGACCCTGCCCATCTCGAAGCTGCCGAAGTTCACCGCGCTCAAGGCGACGGCTGGGTCGTTCACCACGGTTGGGATGTCTGATTTCCTGGACGTGCATGGAACGGGTATCTCACTCGAAGTGAATACGGGCAGCAAATGGCCTGGAAAACTCGGCCCGCCAACCCTTGATTTCTTGCATAGCCTGCCAGGTGCCGCGAATGTGCCGCCGGGATTGGCGGTGGCGATGCCACTTAATGCTGCTCCGGTTTACCTGGATTTCGACGCGGGGCAGCGCATTGCGCTCTCCATCAACTCAGCCACGGTAAAAGTGGCGGACTTCGTCCACCTTCAAGGTGGAATCCGAATCGAGATGGGCGCCACCTACATTGTCGATGTTGATACCGGCATTCCATCAAACATCGGGCAAGCCTTAGCTCAGTTCGGATTGGACGACGTGGCGGCTGACCTTCTCGGGCAAGTTGGCATAACGCTCGGTTCGAACTTCTCGTCAATCCACGGCTTGGAAGTTCGGTCCATGACCATCGGAGGGACGGATTTCAGCGCGTTCATTGGAGTCGGCACTCCGGATTTCACTGGAAACCTTGCCAACCAGGACCTGACTGGATTCGCTCTGCAGCACGTGGATTTCGGGATTGGAATTCTCAAGCCTACCCTCCCATTCCAGAAGCTTCCCAAGTTCACTGCATTGAAGGCAACGGCCGGATCATTCTCGACGTTGGGGATGGGTGACGTTCTTAATCTGCAAGGAACGGGCCTGTCATTGGAAGTTAACACTGGCAGCAAGTGGCCGGGCGAACTCGGGACGCCAACCATCGACTTCCAACAGAGCTTCCGCAGCAATTGGGGCGCGCCGGTCGGCTTGGCTGTGCCTAGAGCTGCCGGTGCGAGTCCGTTCTACCTCGATTTCGCCGGCGGTCAGCGGATTGCTTTCGGCATAGACTCGGCCACCGTCGCCTTGGCGGACTTCGTTCACCTTCAAGGTGGAATACGATTCGAGATGGGGGCAAGGTACACGTTGGACGTTAACACCGGAATCCCCGCCAATTGGGGAACCCTGCTCGGATCGACTGGATTGGGAGATCTCCTTAACAGCATTACCGGCAACCTCGGCGTAACCATCGAGCCGAACCTATCCGTAATTCACGGGCTTGAGTTTCGCTCAATGACCATCGGCGGGACGGATATCAGCGCCTTTATCGGCGTTGGCAGCCCAAGTTTCAACGGCGACTTGAACACCCAGGATCTCGTTGGGTTTGGTCTTCAACATGTGAATTTCGGTTTGGGGATTTTGAAGTCCACACTGCCAATCCCGCAGATCCCGAAATTTACCGCGCTCAAGGCAACCGCAGGTTCTTTTGGGCTGCTTGGAATGGGTGATGTCATTGACTTGCAGGGCACCGGCGTGTCCGTGGAGGTTAACACCGGAAGCAAGTGGCCGGGCGGGTTTGGTCCGCCGACCGTCAATTTCCAGCAGAGCTTCCCGGCTCAGGCGGGTAATCCCGCCGGTTTGGCAGTTCCCCGAGCTGGAGGCGCGAGTCCAATTTATCTGGATTTTGACGCTCAGCCGCGGATCGCGGTGGGAATCAGTTCGGCCACTGTAAACGTCGCAGACTTTATCGTGTTGCACGGTGGGATCCGATTTGAGGTGGGGCCAAAGTATGTCGTGGATATCGCGACAGGCATTCCCGCAAATCTAGGTGCCGCACTCGGCTCGATTGGATTGGATGGTCTGGTGAGTCAGCTCACCCAAAAGGTTGGTGTAACGATCGGCCAGAACTTCGCGTCGATCCACGGCTTGGAGGTTGGGGCGATGACGATTGGCGGCTCGAACATCGACGCCTTCGTCGGCATCGGTGATTTTGACTTTGGCAGACCGTTGGCGGATCAGGACGTGTTTGGATTCAAGCTCGAAGGCCTTGATTTTGGTTTGGGTCTGTTCAAATCGACGTTGCCAATCCAGGCGTTGCCCAAGTTCACCGCTCTGAAAGCGCACGCCGATACCTTCCAATTCCGGGCCGGCAGTTCCAGCATCATGGCGGTGGATGGGAGTGATATCACTCTTAACGTGAATACTGGAACGGCCTGGCCAGGTGGGATCGGCACTCCTGTCATTAACTTCAAGTCAAGTTTCGAGACCACCAATGGCGCAAACAATGGCCAGCTTGAGGTTAAGACGACTGGTGTCCCGGTGAATCTTGACTTTGATGGCAATAATCGCATCGGAGTCGAGGTCGCTGACGCAAAGGTCTCATTATTCTCGACGCTCTATGCCAGAGGCGGGTTTGCCTTTGAGAAAGGGCCGAGGCACATCGTGACTGTGGCGACGGGCATCCCGTCCATCCTCGGCGGCGCACTCGACCAGATTGGGTTGAACGGCATCGCCAATGGTCTTCAAGCGGCAGGGCTCTCCATAGGCAACAATTTCTCGACGATAAGTGGCTTGGAGGTCCAGACAATGACGATCGGCGCGTCTGGAATGAACGCCTTTGTCGGCGTCGGGGATTACGATTTCGATCAACCAGTTGATGATCAGGATTTATTTGGATTGGCCATTGAGAATTTGGATTTGGGAATCGCGATGCTGGATCCCACCCTGCCAATTTCCGGTCTGCCGCGCTTTGTTGCAGCCAAAGCGACAGCCGATCTGGTCGCACTCAAAACTGGAAGCAGCGATTTCATCACCCTCGAGGGACGCGGAATTGAATTCAATATGAACAGCGGGAGTGAATGGCCGGGTGGTCTCGGTCCGCCGGTCGTGGACTTCCAGGCAAGCTTCCCGAACGGAGCCGGCCCCGCGGGACTCGAGGTCAAGACGGGTGGAGATCCTGTATTGCTCGACTTCGATGGTAACTACCGAATCAGTGTTGGCGTGGAGAAAGCAACCATCGCGGTTTCAGATTTCTTCTACCTCTCAGGCAGTGTCTATTTCGAGATGGGACCCGGGATCAACGCCCCGTTAGCACCAGGTTAAGTGGGCGACCTCGGGGTGTTAGGCGGGATTCCCGCCGAGTTCGGAGGCGTGACTGGCACGAAAGAAATCAGCACCATGACCATCGGCGCCAAGGGTGTGCATGGTTTCTTTGGACTGAATGGACCCGACTGGACTGATGCGAATAACAACGGCATCATCGATCGCGACATCAACGGGAACATCGTTCCTTCGGAGGTAAACAGCAGCGCCGTCGGCATTGTGATTGATAACCTCGACTTGGGTTTGTTCCTCGGGACGCCGGACAATCCTCTCGATCCGATTCGATACACAGCGCTGAAGGCCAGCGCACAAACGATTCGCCTCGTAGGCATTGATGGCGTCACGGCCAGTGCGGACGGCATCAAGGTGGAGCTCAATCTTTCCAGTCCGTCCATCAATGGGTTTCCAGTATTGCCCGTCATCAATTTCGCCGGCTTGACTGGCGGGAAATATGCAGTGAAGACGGGCGCCAAAGATACAAGCGGCAACCCAATTACCGTGGACCTCGACATGGGCACTCCGCTCATAAGAGCCCAAGGGTTTGTCAACCTTAGCATTTTGGACATCATTTTCGTTAGCGGGAGCGTCGCCTTCGAGCTGGGACCGACTCAGACCGTCACGCTTTCCGGTGGTGGCGGAACGAAGACGGTCACCACGATGAGCATCGGTATCGCGAATGCCAACGCATTCATTGGCGCGAACGGGCCGTATTGGACCGACACCAACCACAGTAAGTCAGTGGATGCCAATGAGCTGAGTTCCAGTGCGATCGGGTTCTCCGTTACGGATTTCGATGCCGGCTTGCTCGTCATGGCCTCCACCAATCCCAGCGACTTAGGCGCGTTTGTAGCGCTGAAGGCCAGCGTCGATTCGTTTGGACTGGTTAATGTACCGGGTTTGACGGCCACAGGGACGTTCGAAGTGTCACTCAATCTGGGGACGACACTGACGACTGCGGTGAACTTCATCGCCAGCTTCCCAGCAACGACCAATCCGGCAGCCCCGGCGGGATATCGTGTAAATACAGGCGATCCGAATTCGCCCGTGTTGTTGGATTTCACCGGGCCGTTGATCGATGTGCAGCTCGCCGGAACGATTGACGCCTTCGGGCTTTTAAGATTAAACGGTGCCTTTGCCTTTGAGCTGAATCCCCAACATTTGTTCGTTTTCGTGGACGCTGACGCATCCATTCTGCTCGGTGGAACCACAATGTTCACAGCGGATGCCAAAGGGCTTCTTTTCATCGGTGAGGGTGGATTGGCATTAAGTCTTGAACTATCGGCTGGATTTAATCTCGCGAGTGTCCTGAGCTTCGATGTCAATTTCGCGGTCTACCTCAACACGACGAGCCGGGACATCGTGTACAGTGTTCCTGAGCGATTGCAGCCGTTTGTCGGATACAACACATTGACCATTTCGAAAGGCGCGCCGAAACTGGACGGAACGTATGGAGCACCTGGTTTTTATCTAGTCCTCAAGGGCGACGGGCAACTGAGCATTGCCTCACTGATAAACCTGACTGGAAGCTTCTACCTCGAGATCAGCGAGCATGAATTTGAAGTCCAGCTCACCGCCACGACCCACATTCTCATCGGCGACCTGACGGCTGCGGGCTTGCTCAGAGTGAACAGCGCGGGGGTGGTGGGCAGCCTCCAGATGGGGCTGAGTGTCGGAACAAGCAGCCTGGGCAGCAGCGCCTTCCAGATCACCGGGACTTTCCAATTGGAGATCAATAGCACCAATCAGGCCCAGACCATCCAGACCCTTAACGTGTCGGATGACGGGACGGTTCTTGGCCTGAAGAGCGGCAGCATCAACGCCCAAACGTATCGGTTGGTGGTTGGTGGCAAGTTAAAACTGGTTGGTACATTTACAATAACTGGCCGGGTTGAGATGGAGTTCTCCTCGACAGGGTTTGAACTGTTTTTTGATGCGGCCCTCGATCTCGGAGGCTTCGGTCGTGTTACTGTTTTTGGCGGCGCTGCAATTGTAAAAGAAGGGTCAACTCCAGTCTTTGCGATAAATCTTGGCCTTGGAGCAAACGCCATATCCATACCCGCAGTGACCATTGAGGGTAACTTCCTACTCCAGATTAACACCGGCAGCCAGGAGCATGCCAACGTATCGGGAAATACCTACCTCGTCCATATAGACGCCACGGTCAGGGTGCTATTATTTGAGGCGATCGGCAGTGTGACCATCGGAGTACAGAGTGGTGTATTCTCGATTGAGCTGAACGATCTGACGATGAGTTTCTTCAATTTTGTGACGCTTCACGTCAATGGGTACGTGCGGTCTAACGGACAGTTCCTGATTGCTGCGTCTCTAGGATTCAACCTGGACCTGGGGCCATTCGTTGTTGAAGGTGGATTCGAGGTTGAGTTTAGCAATACCCGGTTCTATGGCAGAATTTACGGCAGGGTCGGAATCTCGATTGACTTTGGCCTTTTCTCCATCGATTTCACACTGGCTGGGTTGGAAGCCTCGATTGAGTTTACAGCGGTCAGTGCCTCTGCCGCGTTGACGGTGACCGTGGCTGGGATAGATTTTGGAGGAAGCATCTCCTGGAGCTGGGGTCCTCCGCCCGTGATTGCCAACAAGATTGGCAGCGTTTTGCGTCTGAACATGGGAGTGGATAGGGCGGCGATGGGAGACCTGTATGAGGACGTGATTAACGATAGCTATAATATCACTCACGTGAGTGGCGACAAAGGGGACGAGACAATTGACGTGAAGTCCCTGGGCGTCACCACAAGGTACGATCACATAAGCAAGATTCTGGTTAATAATGGCGACACAGGGAAGGACTACATCTACGTTGCGAAGGACGTCCTGGCGGATGTCGAAATCCATGGCGGCCAGGGCGATGACAACTTCCTGATTGCGGGCTCGGGTTATCATGAGATTACGGGCGGGGCGGGCAATGATGTCATCTATTCGGGTAGCGGCAACGATGATCTCAACGGCGGCTCTGATAATGACAGAATACGAGGCGGTGCTGGTAACGATACGATCACAGCCAGTTCGGGTAGCGACACTATTGACGCACAGACCGGTAATGATCTTCTTAATCTTAGCTTTGGTGGTGGAAGCGTGGAGGGCAGCAGTGGCAATGATAACTTCAGCGTTAGCAGCGGCAGCTACACGTTATCGGGCGGTTCGGAAAACGATGTATTCAATCTGGTGAGCGGCACTCACACTATTTCGGGCGATTCCGGGAACGACGTTTTCAACGTCAGTGGGGGCACTGTTACAATTTTGGGTAATGCAGATAGCGACGTTGTGAATATCACTGGTGGGACTGGTAGCATCGATACCGGTTCGGACAATGACACGATCCATTTCAATCGGCCCTCGCAGCCAAGCCATGCGGACGCGTTTAGCATCACAGATGACAGTGGGGCGGACGTGATCAATATCGACCTGGATTCGACCGGCAAGGACACGGTCATGAACAACCACGCTCTAGTCATTCCGGGCTACTCAATCACGTTCTCCTCGGGCATTGACAAGGTGCGCATCGACGATGCCTGAGTCTCACGCACCTGGTTAGCATCACCGGGGTGACGGAACTGGGCAGCACGAAACTCGCGATCGCGGCCACCCGTGTTACTGAAAGCAGCACGCTGAGGGCTGGTGCGCTGGAGTTGGTTGCCAGCCAAGGGAGTGACCTTCGAGGCTGCGATCGTCGTGACAAACGCCGCCGAGGTCCACGCCGGGGGGAGCATCACGGCGCAACGCACAGTTACGGCAGGAAGCCTTACGCTGCAAGCCGGGCAGGGCATCACCGTCAGTGGCGCGGTGTCGGTGGGGAATCATGCCGATCTCGAAGCCGGCGCGGGAATCACTGCCGAAAGCACGGTTACGACCGGAAGCCTTGCGCTGCAAGCCGGGCAGGGCATCATGGTTAGTGGCGCAATCGCGGTCGGGAATCACACTGAACTGCACGCCGGTGCGGGAATCACTACGCAGAGCACGATTACGGCCGGAAGCCTCACGGCGCAGGCTGGGTCGGGCATCACCCTCAACGCTTGGGTCATGGTGACAGGCAACGCGGACCTTCGAGCCGGCGGGAGCATCGTGGCCCAGAGCACGATCACCGCTGGCGGCCTGAGGATCGAGGCTGGGCAGACCATCAACCTCTTCGCCAATGTGACGGTTACGGGCGCGTCTTCGGGCGTCGCGAACGAGCCTGTCGGCGCCATCCGATTGATTGCCCATAATGGCGTGCTGCGGGTGAACGATACGTTCTTTAGCGCGCCGGAAGGGCACCTGAGCGTGCAGGCGGTTGGCTTGACGGCTCCCTTGCGGTCCACGGTTCGCTTCCTGACGGTGGTGAATACCGGAGCGGGCGCGGTGGCGGATGTGACCGTGCGCGAGACGGACAGCCTGACCATCGTGGACGACGCCCTCGCGTTGGGCGGTGTCTTCAGCGACAGCGGCCGCATCGACATTGGCCTCGCCGGGCGGGATGCGCCTCTGACCCTCGCCTCTGGCGGCATTCGCGCCGCGGCCACGGCGAAGGACGTAGTGCTGACCGCCGACGACATGGATTTCACTTCGGGCGAGGACCGGATCACGGGCACCGGCAGCTTGATGATCACCTCCACGCGCGATGACTCCAACTACCTTCTCGGCGGTGCTGCCGAAACCAAGTACGGGGATGACCTCTCCTTGTCGGGGGTCAACGGCAGCCTCGACCTGTCGATGCGCGATTTCGCGGCCTTCACCGACGGGTTTGCGGTGATCAGCATCGGGCACTCGGCGCTGGGCCAGGGCCGGCCGGCCAATGAAGTGACGCTCGGTGACATCGAGGATGCCACCACCATCAAGGGCACCGGGGATCCTCGAGTGGTGCATTCGGCTTTGCGCGACAGGACGCTGGTCTTCGGCGACAAGATGAACATCCGCGGCGATGTGCAGGCCCCGGGCAATCGGATCGAGCTTCATGCGCGCCTGGTGGAGGTCGATGCGCAGAACATCCATGATCCCAATGGTTCGCCGGACTCCGGTGTTGCCGCCAGAGAGGTGATCTTCGCGGTCGGCGAGCAGATGATTATTGGCGGTTGGCTGCGTGGCGACGAGTTGGTCCAAGTCACCATCGACGGGAGCACCGGTCAGGACACCATGTTGACCTTCGCCGATGGTCCGAACGGCCTCTTCGCCAGCACTGGCAGCGCCGTCGTCTCGTTGCAGGCCAACAGCCGCGTCCAGATTACTACCTCCGCCTCGATCAAGATCGGCACGACCGTCGAGGCGCAGGGCGCCGGATCGCGGGTGGACATCGTGGCCGGCACCCACTTCACCTTGCTGGAAGGGGCGAAGATTGTGGCGCGCTCGGCGAACACCTTCATTACGGTGCAATCGGGTTCCTTCCTGCACTTGGATGCGGGTAGCGCGGTTACTGCGGGCGCGGAGTTCGTCGATGACCATGGCACTCCGGTGGCGACGCTGACGGGCACGAATGCGGATGTCACGCTGACGGCCCAGGGCGAGGTGTGGGTGGCGGGAACAGTGACCGCCAGCCGCAATATCGCGATCGAGGGCGGCGCGCCCAGCCTCGGGCATCCGGATTACTTCGACGTGATCCCCGGGAAGCTGCTGTTCTCGGTGGCGCCGGATGCGGCGATGGTGAGCGCTCTGGATGCCGGCACTCTGACCGCCGCGCTACGCCAAGCCTTCGGGGATCATTCGGTGGAATTCGCAGCCGGCACTCCGACGATCCGAACCGTTCAGGCTGGAAAGCGGTGGTCGGTCCAGGACGCCGCCGGACACCTTTACCTGGCTTACGTGAAGGACGCCGACAACGACGGGATTCCCGAGAGCCTGGAAATCCAGGCGCCACCGTACCTCTTTGGACATCGGACCTTCGGCTTCCTCCTCTCCGGCACGATCACGAGTTTGATGGATAACACGGTGCTGCGGTTGACCTCGGAGTATGATCTGATCATTCGGGGGAACGTGCTGCTCAAGGGCGCCCATGCCACGCTCATCCTGCAATCCGATCGCTGGGTTTACGATGAAGGGTTCCTGACCGTCACCGGTAGCATCGAGGTGTATGGTGGCGTGCGCGAGGACGGAACGGATAAGGGCGGCGCCAACGATAAGGGAAGCAGTGTGTATGTTCACGAGACGGCGGTCTTGAACACCTCCGAGGCCGGCGGCCACATCTTTGTGACCGGCAGTCAGGATGTGGACCTGTTCGGCGCGGTTGTGCCGGGCGGAACGATCGGCACCCAGGGCGTTACCTGGGCGGGGCCGGACTCCAGCGCCAGGATCACCGCGGGCCAGCAGATCTATGTGGATTCAGCCATCATCGCCGCCAAGTCCGTCGAACTGATCGCGGGTCAGGCTGGCGCGGACGACAGCCGCTTGAGCGTGGTGCTGAACTCCGCTGGAGGATTAACCGCCGCCGGGCTCACTTCGGACAACAGTGGCGCCTTGGTGAGCGTGAAGGCGGGCACGGACTTCCAGGTGCTCGGCCGGATCATTGCCGGGGCGACGGTGACGCAGCAGTTCAACCCGAACGGGGATCGAATCGGCGAAACGTTCGACTGGACGAGCAAACCGGGCTTGCTCCACTTGGAGGCCGGCGGCCAGGCGTTCGTCGGCGGCGTGACGACCAACCGGCAGGGCGCAACGATCGAAACGGGTGTGAGTGCCTACGCCAAATCCCGGATCGAAGTGGTTGGCGGCGCGAACCCCGAGGGAATTGGCGTGAAGATGCACGCGGCCAGCGAACTGGTGGTCCATGATGGCGCAGGCTCCATTGACATCAGCGCCGTGGCGGATGCTGACATCCAGGGCTTGCTGGTTGCTGGCGGGGAGATTCAGAGGCAATTTGATCCGACCGGCCAGACGCTGGGCCGCAAAGTGGTCTATTTTGCAGGCGACTCGACCGTTCGCGTCCACGCCGACAACCAGATCCGTATTGGCCAGACGATCCGCGCCGGCAAGCAGATTGATTTCATTGGCGGTGTGGACCCGGTCGAGCCGGCGCCCGCTGGCGGGGGCGCCAACTATTCCGGCCGGGGCATCGTCCTGTATGGGTCGGTGCGCTTGATCACGGCCAACGCCAACAGCGCCATCAACCTGAACGCCCCCGGGCCCTTGGACATCCTGGCGCCGGAGTATTCGGATGAGATTGAAGCCCAGGGGTGGATCGCCACGGCCAACGGTCAACTTGCCAGCGATGTGACGCTGAACGTGTACCTGGACTTGGTGGACTTCGAAGTGCGAGGCGCGGTGCAGCTTGCCAGGACCGCCACCACGGACAATGCCAGGATCGAGGACCTCATGGCGGATCTGCGGGCCGCGTTGGGGGCCACCCAGTTCACGGTCGTTCGCAGCGACAATGCCTCGCATCCTGCCGGCAGCGCGTTCTCACTGGATGCCACGCGGCCGGAGATTGCCGTCGAGTTGCGCGAGGGCCGTCTGGTGCTGGCCGGTCCGTATGCCTTCGCGCTCGAGACGCCGTCGCAGAATGCCTCGTTGCTGGGCTTCGATCTGAGTCCGGGCCAATTGGGTTCGCAACGGTTCTATGCGGTCTATGCGCCGGGAGCTGGTTCACTGGTGAACATCGGCGCGCCCGTGGGACCGAATGGCCGGCTCTACATCGCGGGCTTGGTGCTCGCCCACAGCGGCATCAACCTCTACAGCGGCGTTTCGACCGACGGCAGCCCGGACCTGGATCTGGACGTGACGGGTTCGCTCGAAACCCTTAACGCGTCGATCACGCTCCATCCCGGGGACAATGGGGTGATCAAGGGTAACGTGCTCGCTGGCGGGGCGGGATCGGATGTGACCATTTCGTCCGCCCGCACCCTGGCGATCCATGGTAAACTCAGGGCGAATGACCGCATCGTGCTGAGCGCCGGCACGGCAGTGCAAGCCGGTGAGGCGAGCATCACGACGTATGGCACGAGCCAATTGACCAGCACCGGCGGCCACGGGCAGATCCTGATCACCGGGCTGAACGACGTGGTGATCGATAGCCTCGTGGGTCCCGGAAGCGACGATCTCGACTTGATCCGCATCGAAGCGCAGCAAGGGACGCTCTTCTTGAAGAAGACCTCCGGCTGGATCGAGAGCGGCGCACTCATCCGTCTGCTTGGGAATGACCTCGATCTGGAGGGGGTGATCCGGAGTCTCCAGGCCACCGCCAGCACCAGTGATTTTGAGGTCGAGTTGACGGCCTCCGGCAGCGCAACCCTTCACGGGGACATGCGCTTCGCCGGTTCTGTGAAAGTTTCGGCCGGCGAGCAGCTTGATGTGTTCAACACCACGTTGCGGGCTGATGCGGCGGGCCAGGTGGTTCAGATGAGCGCGGGTGGAGCCTTGACCCTCGGCCGGGCCGTTGGTGCGGGGAGTGCGCGCCGCATGCAGTCGGCGCTGATCACCGCCGACAAGATGGTGGATATTTCGGCCGGAGGCACCCTGACGATTAACTCCGGCTCGCGAGTCCTGGCGGCGGCGGACAACAGCGACGTGGTCATTCAGGCAGGCGCGATCAATCTGATCGGCTCCATTTACGGCGGCGCTACTGTGAACACTAATGAGCAAGTGGTCTGGCAGGGCCGCTCGGCCGGCGTCTTGGTTACGGCGGGCAGGATGGTGATGGGCGGCCAGGGAGTGGACGAGCAGGGGCTGGATGTCGCCCGCGGCGGGTCGATCCAAGCGACCGGATTGCTGAGCCTGCACCTGACGGACACCGCCCCGGGCTCGGGCTTGACCGTGAGCCGCGACAGTTTCCTGCGGACCGATGCCACCGGTGGTGGAACGTTGACGCCACTGGCCGCGAGTCGGATCCAGATCGTCTCGAGTGAAGGCGTCCAAGTCTTCGGTTTGATCGAGACACTGGACCAGGGCTCTGACGTTACGATCAGCGCGCCGGGTTTGGTCCTCATTGATGGGGTGGTGCGTGCTTACGACCAATTGAGCATCACCGGCGGCGTCCACAGCTCGGGCACCGGCTTGATCGTCCGGCAGCTCGTTCTCCTGAAGGACACTCACGGCAACCTGATCGATGTGGGCGGAGGACTTACGGACGCCGACGGCTTCCGGGTCAACGCCAGCGGCGCCCACCTGGACGCGGCCGGCGCGGAAACGAGCAATCCTCTGAATTATGTGCTGGGGGCGGAGCCGGTGCGGATTTCCGGCGGCGTTGTGGACGCACTCGGGGACGGGAATGCGATCAAACTCAAGGCGACCGATGCCGTGATGATCGCCGGCACCGTGGGCGAGTTGAGCGTGACCAACGGCCAGGTGGCAACGCTGGCGCAGAATGTGACCTTGGAGTCCGTCCTGGGAAGCGTGATTCTGACGGGGAGTGTCAACTCCACCGTCGAGATCCGGTTGATCGGACCAGACGTGAACGTGCTCAGCGGCGGCGTGGTGCGGGCCCGTCGAGCCGGCGGGCGGGTCGTGGTGCGCGCGGACAGGGTCTATGTAGCGGGCGGTGCCGACCCAGCGTTGCTGGATGGCAGCGCGGATTTCGATATTCTGGCCGACCTGTTGCGGCTCGATGGTTTGGTTCAAACCGAGTCCGCTTCCGGCCGGGTGCTGTTCAACGTCGGGACGAGTGTGCTGGTCACCGGCTCGGTGAGGTCGCTCGGTCACATCGAGATCAACGCCGGAGTGAATCTCACCTGGACCGAAACGAAACTGCATTCCGGCGCGATTGACCGGGCTGACCTGCACGGTGGAGACATCTTGATCCTGCAGGAGGGCCTGCTCCAGGCGGTCGGGGATGTACTCCTCACCGCCGGCGGGGACGTGAACTTGCAGGCGTACGCCGCGTTGCAGGGCGGGACGGTGGAGGTAGCCCGCCCCATCATCACTACGGAGATTTCCACGATCGACGTGGTGACCGGCTTCCGGGACGTGGCCATCGGGGTGATCGAAGTGCCGGTGGTCACGTGGGTGAGCACCACCATTACCAAGCAGGTGGGCACCGAGGATGTCAAGGTGGGTAACTACTTCTACACCATGGATAGCACGCTGACCCAGGACGGGTATTACAATCCTGTGGCGCCGAATGGCTCCGAGGTGCGCGAGTGGTTCATCGAGGGCCTGGATTACTACAACAACACCGATTACCCGCATGCCAAGCGCTCGATCCCTGTGATCAACTGGGCCGCTTATGGCGTCACCGGTGCGCTTCCCTCTTCCGACTACCGGAGCCTCAATTACCGTGGGTTCAACGAGTTGAACGACGTGCAGCGCGCCGCCGTGCTCGCCACGCTCGGCTACAAGCCGCTCTACAGTTTCAGCTACGCGAACCCACAGAAACACCAGTCGTTGGACGGGAATGTGACCGTGTCGAACTGGTCCCCGGCTTGGGCGGGCAACCCCGCCGCGATCTACCTGATCGATGTGCCTGGTTGGAGCGATAAGTACATTCGGATGCCCCAAGGGGCGAATGAGGACGTGCTGCGCGTGGTCTCTCAGGGTGAGCCGAGGCAGTTGATCAACGGCCAGTGGTCCGCCGCGACTCCAGCGCCGGGAAACCTGGTCGGCGAGTACGTCGGCTCCTATACCGATGCTGGCCGCGTGAACTATGTGCAGGACCTATCGTCGCACACCGCCTGGTTTGGCTATAACGGCGCTTGGGTGACGGATTGGGACAACTCGCCGGCGCGCTGGCGGGTCGATTATCACAGTAACGGGGTCCGCACCTACTCGGTTACGGACGGCCGCGCCAACGTGGATTACAGTCGCTTGCCGGATTGGACTTGGAACGGCGCTGGCTATGTCACGGGAGGGGACATTCAGGGTCGAAACATGTGGATGCCAACGGGTTGGAATACCGACGTCCAAACCTTGGCCTACACGGGGCTCTATGCGCCTCATTACGGCGTGCCGGTCGGGACGATTGAGCACGCGCGGTATGTTTGGAACGGGTATTGGAGTGGAAACTGGACCCCGAATATCGGCGTGTGGTTGTTCGACGAGAACGGCGGATGGGTGGGAAGCGGCAGCGCCGCCTTCTACACTCAGGATGCTGGGCATAATTCCGTCTTCGCGAACGACGACATCGAGGCGATGTGGATGCCCGCGAATGTCTCCCAGAACTACGAAGTCGTGGTCATACTTTTCGAGCATACAGGGTTTGGAGGGCGTTGGGAGGACTGGTATGAATGGGATATGTGGGACGATGGGGCAGGTGGGCGGTACGTCAAGTTCTATGATGGTGGTTATGGGGATTTCTGGTACTGGAACACCAGTTCGGTCCTTGTCCTCTACTGGGTTGACACGAGCTATTGGGTTTCGGACTGGCAGTACGAAACGCAGTACGACTACAAGTTCGATTTCCGGACCAAGGCGCACGACATCTATGACAAGCGACTCCAACTGAGTTACCAGTGGACCAGCCAGAGCCACGACATCTTTGATCAACGCGCGCGGTACGAAACGTTCGACACGGACACCAAGGTGGTTACGGCCAAGACCTTGGTCCAATACCAGACGGTGGCGGACACGGAACAGCAGACCCTCCTCTCCGCCAAACGCATCTTCGACACCCCGACGGCCCGGCCCTTTGGGGCGTTCGAGCAGGAGTCGATCCTGGCGACGCAGAACCTGAGCATCCGGGCCGGGGGCGATATCTTCCTGAGCGCGATTGCGAAGGCGCAGCTTGGAACCCTCAGCGTTGACGCGCTGGGGACGGTCACCGTTGCCGGCAGCGTGCCGGGCAACGTCACCGATGGCACCACAGTCGCCGCCACGGCGGAGTTGCTAACCCCCGACGCGCTAAGCATCCACGCTGGCGGTGCGATCGTCTTGGCCGAATCGAGCTTCCTCGGTGGCGGCCATGGGGCGAGCGGCGCCGATAATGCGGCCCGGGATATTTCCATCACCGGCGGTGGCAAGGTTACGCTGCAAGGCAAGGTCTTCTCGTCCACTCAGGTGGCTGTGGGCGGCGCCACGGACGTGGAGGTGAAGGGGACGATCATCGCGGGCTCGCACCTCGAGGTGAAGGCCGGCCAGAGCGCTGCCAAGCTGGGCAGCATCGCGGGCGACATTTGGGGCGATCTGCGGTCCGGAGGTGAAATCGTTCTCACCGCCGGCGCGGCGGGTGGGGACATTATTCTGCCCCAGACCAGCCTGAGCGCCGCGGGTGACGTGACGTTGACCGCCGCTGCGGGGACGGTTGCCCACAGCGAAGGCCTGCTCGCCGCCCTGGTGCTCGCCGCGACCGCCCGGGATGGCGTGACCGCCAACGCCCTGGTGCAGAGCCTGGATGTCTTGGTGACCGGCGCGGGCAACATCGAGATCGACAATGCCGGCTCGGTGATGTTGACCAGGCTGGACGCTGCGAACGGGAGTATTGTCATTCGGGCGCTGGGGGCCATTACCGCGTTGGATGTCATTACCCGCGGGGACTCGGACGCGAACGATATCGAACTCACCACGTTGGCTGCGGGCGCCGCGCCTGCTGATTTGGATGTCCGGCGGCTGATCGCCAACGGCGCGGGTGACATTGTCTTGAACGTTCAAGGCGGTTTCACGCAGAGGACACCGGCAGGAGGCGGGTCAGATATCGTCGCTGACGCTCTCAGTTTGGGCGTTCTTGGTGGGGTCACCCTCTATACCCAAGTGGCCTCGCTCAGCGTGATCACCCAAGCGGCGGGAGACGTGGTCGTGATCCAGAGCGGTTCAGGCGCGTTGACTGTGGCGAATACCGCCGTGTTGGATGGCGCGTTCACCTTGGCTCATCCGTTCGGCTCCGTGGCGCTCGAGCATCTTGAGTTGCGGACAAACCGGGACGGGAACGATGTTACTGTCACCGCCGGTGGCGGCATACAAGTGGGCTTTGTGAAAGCCGGGGACTACTACACCAGTCTGGCGGACGTGCCGACACCCACCGCGGGAGCGGAGGCGGGCGTGTCCGCGCATGGGGACGTGGCCCTGGTTAGCGGCGGGGCGATCACAGAGAGTGGCAGCGATGGGGGCGTTGACCTGATCGGCGACCAAGTGAGCCTCCAAGCCGCTACCGGGATTACCGGCCTCGAGCTTGCCGCGAACGAACTGCTCGCCGTCCGCACGGACGCCGGCGACGTGGTGTTGTCCGAAAGCGATGGGCGCGGGGAGAATTCTCCCGGATTGACAGTAAGCCTGGCTGAGGCGAGCAACGGCTCGGTGAGCATCACCTCGCAGGAGGGCTTGGTGGTGCGCATGGCGGTCGCTGGCGGAGTGAGCGCCGTCGTCCGCGTGACCAGCGTCAACGGGAACCTGGAAGTCGTGGATCCGGGGGCGGGCGCGGCGGACGCCATCCAGGCCACGGGTGGGGTGGCCCTGAGCGCTGGCGGCGACATTGCCTCCTACAAGTTCTTCCAAGGGCCCTCGTTGATCGAATACCGCGCCGGTGGGAGCTATGGCTTCGCACTGCCTGGCAGCTTAACGGCTGATACGATCGTGCTCGAGACCGGCGGGACGATCTCGATCCCCGGGACGATTGTCGCGAAGGATCGGCTGGAGCTGGTCGCCGGGCAGAATGTTTTCCTCGGTGGAACGATCGCGGGCGCGAACGGCCACGCGATTGGGACAGTAATCATCAAGGCCACAGGGCAGTCCAATGTGATCAGCTCGGTGTTCGCTCCCAGCACTGGCATGCCGTTGTTCACCGAGAATGGCACCGGTGAGACAGTTCACGTCGATGTGGCCACCGGCAAGTATTATAAGCCCGTCATGGGCGGGAAGTACGTGCTGCTTGGCCTCTATACTCCGTCCACAGGCCCCGAGGACATGCGGATCTACTTCGCAAACGAGCCAGTTCCGGCCGCCACGGATACTCTATACTCGTCCACAAACGGCAGCACGTTCACGGCGCTGGCCGCCAACGAACGCGCCAAAGTTTCGGACCTCCGGCCCTATGTTTGGGACGTCAGCGCGACCATCACGAATCCGGCGGCTCAACTAACCGCCCAGCAACAGAGCCTCCCCGCGGGCTTCGTCAACTTGCAGATTGACGCGTTGCCCGCGGCCAACCTGGAGCTTCGGGCCCGGCGGAACATCTATCTGCAGGTTGGGTCGGCGCTGACGGTGAACGGCTTCGTCGGCGGCCTGACGGGGGCGGATGCCGCGGGCAAGATCACGGTGCGGGCGCCGAGGCTCTTGGCAGGGGCGGGCGTTGGCTTCGCCGCCAATCAATTGGACGTGCAAACGTCCGGTGACGCGATCCTGAACACGCGGGTGAACAGCCTCACTTTGGCAACCAGTGGGGTGGGCAACGTGGTGATCACCGAGGCCGATACGATCACCTTGGAATCCGTGGTGGTGGCCAATGGGGCGCTCGCGGTGAGCGCGGGCTCGGACATCACCGCGACCTACGTGCGCACGCTGAAGGATGGCGCTGGCAAAGATATCACGCTTACTTCGGCCGCGAATATTTTCGCGGATGACGTTGACGCGGGCTCCAGCGCCGGGTTCGCGAAGACGGCGAGCAATGTCACGTTGGATGCCCAAGGCTGGATTACCGAGCCGGCGGGGAGTATCGATAACACAAGCATCGACGTCTTCGGGTACACGATTACCCTGGTGCACGCGGCGGGCAACCCGGCGCCGAAGGTGTTGCTCACCCCGACTGATCCCGGCGTCGGCTCGGAAATCGAGATTGCTTACGTGGATGCGTGGGCCTCGCGGGATCGGAGCGTGCCCACCGGCGCCATTCCGAGCTACGTGAATGGGAACTACACTCTCAACGCGCCTTCCCATGTCGGCGACCTGAGCCTGACGGTCACCGGGAACTTGACCGTGGTATCCTTGGGATTGACGCCCGGCCAGCTTCTCTCGCTGACGGCCGGCGGGGCCATCACCATCGCGCCGAGCCTGAACGTGGGAAGCGGAACGATCGTTCTGAGTGCTGGGAGCACGCTGACGGTTGCAGGCACGCTCACGGCCGGCGCACTCACGGTGACGGCGCATGAGGACCTGAATCTTAACACCAACGTTGACAACCTGACCATCAACCAGCCGGGTCTGGGCAAGGATGTCTCCATCCATGAGGCCAGCGGCTTGAACTTGGTCGCCGCCACCCTCAACGGCGGGGACCTCAGCATCGACGCCGGCGGCGGCATTGCGGTGGCGGGGACGGTTAACGGCGCCGGGAACGTGAGCTTGAACGCGGCGAGCGGCTCGCTGAGCCTGAGCAACGGGCTGACCGCCAGCGACAACGTCTCGCTCGTGGCTGCGGGGAGTGTGTCCTCGGGCGGAGTGATCTCGGCGGACGCGCTGGTGGTGAATGCGGCCGGGGCTCTGAGCTTAACCACCCAGGTAAATAGCATCGATGTTAAGAATACCGGCGCCAGTGGGGGCATCACCCTGAACCAGGCGAGCGCCGGCGGCGCCGTGACGGTGAACCGGATCGAGCTCTCGAATGCGAACAACACCGGAAATATCTCGCTGAGCACGGGGAATGGCGCGATCACGATCGCGGCAGGGCAGGCCGGGGTCTCGACCGCCGGTTCCGGGAGTATCATGCTGTCAGCCGGCGGTGCCAGCGGCGACGTGGTGATCGACCAGGACGTGACTTCGAAAGCGGGCGGGATCACGATTTCCTCCGGTGGCCAAACAGTGCAACATGCGGATATCTCGACCACAGGTGGGGGAGTGACGGTCGCCAGTGCGGGGTCCATCACCATCGACAGTGGCAACGTTACGGCTGGCGGGCAGGGCGACGTGACGCTAACAGCCGGGGGCACGATTCTCCAGCGCAACGGCAAGATCAGTGCCGATGTGCTGACGGCCTCCGCGGCCGGCAGCATCGCGCTGAATACCACGGTTGCGACGCTGAACGCGACGACCACGGTGGCCGGCGCGGTCGTGGTGACCGAAACGAATGGCCTGACCCTGACGAATGTGCAGACGGCGAACGGGCCGATTACCGTGTCCGCGGGCGGGAACGTTGTGGCCACGCGGATCGTGTCGCTGACCGACGACGATAACAACGATATCAGCCTGACGAGCACGGCCGGGGGCTCGCTTACGATCGGCGCGCTTAACGCCGGTGCAAGCGGCGATGTGCGCTTGGTCTCGGCCGCGGGGATCGGCGAGTTGACCGGCGCGTTGATTACCGCAGATCAGCTTGACTTGACAGCGGCTGGCAATGTGACCCTCCACACCTCCGTTGCCCGCGTGGGCGCCACGGTGAGCGGCGCCGGCAGCCTGATGCTGACCGAGGCCAACGACCTGACGTTGCTCAACGGTCTCGCGGCCGGCGGCGACATCACGGTCACCTCGACGGCCGGATCGATAGTTGCCAACATCATCACTGCCGGGGCCGGCGGGCACGTGACCCTGAGCTCCTTGGCCGGCTCCACGCAATTGAACGGGCGCGTCAGCGCGAATGATCTGATCGTGCATGCCGCTGAGTTGCAGGTCCGTGCGGATGCGGTGCGGCCGTTCCCGGCGGGCGGATTCACCTTCTTCGGCGCGAACCTGGGCGGCGCCGACAAACTGCGGATCTTCGATGGGACGGTTGGCACCGTCACCGATACCTTCTCGAGCAGCGAAGATGGGACGGTGAACCTGGATGGCCAAGTCATCGTCCATGTCGGTTTGGAATCAATCGCGGACTCGCTCCAGGTCAGCAACCGCATTTTCAACTACGTTGGCGCGCGCGCCGATGATGTGTTGGTGACAGACGACGCCGTTGCTGGGAACGGGCTGTCGCGTATCTTTAGTTCCTCGACCACGGTCACCCTGGACTTCAGCAATCCAAACGCGAGCCTGACGCTGAATGCCGGCGACGGCAATGACACGATTACATGGGTGGCGCTCGATAGCCGCAACATCGCCGGGGGAACGTTCAATGGTCAGGTGACCATCAACGGCGAAGGGAATGACGACGCGATTAATGCATCGGCGTTCGGGCTGGCCTTGACGATCGACGGCGGCACGGGCGCCGACACCCTGAGCGGCGGTGCCGCGAACGACCTGATTTACGGCGGGACGGGCAATGACACGATCGCGGGCAACGGTGGCGACGACACGATTTATGCGCAGGCCGGCCAGGACTCCATTAATGGCGGCGCCGGCAATGACCGGATCAGCGGTGGCGGCGACAACGATCTGGTCCAGGGCGGCGTCGGCAATGACGCGATTACGGGCGATGACGCGATCTTCGGCTCCGTGATCCTGATCGGTGGGAATGGCGACGACACCATCTACGGTGGCGACGGCAACGATGAACTCTATGGTCAGGGCGGCCGGGACGTGATCTATGGCGAGGCTGGGGACGACACGATGGACGGCGGCGATGGGGACGATGTGTTGCTGGGTGACAGTGGCGTGGTGGTGGGGGCGGACGGCGGTGCCGAGGCCAACGACATCTACTCGACCAACACCGGAATTGGTGGAACCGACACGATTTCGGGTGCCGACGGCAACGATATCATTTTGGGTGGCGCGCAGGGCGACGTGCTGACGGGCAACCTGGGCGACGACATCATCCTGGGCGACAGCGGTAGGGTCACGCGCAACGCCAGCGACGTGGTGGAACGGATTGCCTCGACGGATGGGGCCGTTGGCGGGGCGGACACGATCACGGGTGATGAAGGTGATGACACGGTGATCGGCGGGGCCTATGGCGACACGATCAACGGCAATGGCGGCATCGACGTGCTGCTGGGCGACTCGGGTCAGTTCGATTACACGGGCGGCGACCTGCGCACGATCGCTTCGGCCGCCAGCGGCATCGGCGGGGCCGACACGATCGATGGGGACGACGGCAGCGACATCCTCGTGGGCGGTGCTGGATTGGTGGGCGCGACGGCGCCGGTGACGGGCGATTCGATCACGGGCGACCTGGGCAATGACCTGATCTTGGGCGACGAGGGGACGATCACGCTCGAGAACGGTGTTCGCCGGACGATCACCTCGAGCAACACGGGCACGGGGGATGCGGACACGATCACGGGCAACGAAGGCGCTGACGTGATTCTGGGCGGCGCCCTGGGCGACACGATCCATGGCAACGCCGACAACGACCTGATCCTGGGCGACAATGGCTTCGCGCTGTTCGACACCACCGGCCCAAGCAGCGTGCTCACGCAGATCGAGACGAGCAATCCGGATGATGGCGATGACGATTACATCTTTGCCGGTGACGGCTCAGACGTCGTGCTGGGCGGCAGCGGCAACGATCGGATTGACGCCGGGGAAGGCGACAACATGGTGTTAGGCGACGACGGACGGGTGCTCTTTAACAGCGGAAAACTGGATTTGATCCTGAGCACCGAGCCGACCCATGGCGGCGTGGACACGATCACCAGCGGCAGTGGAAACGACACCATCGTGGGAGGCAACTTTGGCGACACGGTGACAGTGGCGGGCGGGAACAACCTGGTGGTGGGCGACAGTGGTCAGATCGATTATGAGACGGGCACGGGCCTATTGCTGACCGTGGAGAGCATCGCGCCGCCCATTGGTGGCGATGACACGATCACCGCCGGAAGTGGAAATGACCAGGTGATCGCGGGCATTGGGAGCGACACCGTCACGGCCGGCGACGGCAACAACATCGTGATTGGGGACAACGGTTTCATGGATTACACGGACGATGCGGAGTTGGCGACGGTGGATGAGATCAGGACGACGGCGCCGGAGCAGGGCGGCGGCGTGGATGTGATCACGTTGACCAACGGATCGAACATCGTGCTGGGCGGTGACGGCGCGGACTCGATGACATACGGCGACGGCGACAATGTGGTGCTGGGCGATTTGGGCCAAGTGCTGTTGAGCAGCGGCCAACTGGATTTGATCGAGAGCACGCAGGAAGGGCAGGGCGGCGTGGACACGATCACGATGGGATCGGGCAACAACACGGTGGTGGCCGGCTACGCGGGTGACGTGCTGACCATCGCGGCGGGCAACAACGCGGTGATCGGTGACAGCGGAAAGATTAATTACACCACCGGCACTGGTGCGACCGAGCGTTTGGAGACGGTGGCGTCGAGCTTTGGCGGGATGGACACGATCACAACCGGTGATGGCCAGGACCTGATCTTTGGCGGGGCGGACAAGGACACGATCCTTGCGGGCAATGGAGACAACCTGGTGGTGGGTGATAGTGGCTATGTGGACAATGTGATGCATGAAGGCACAACGCCTGTCACCAGTGACATTGATGAGATTGGCTCCGTAAGCTCAGATGTGGGCGATGTGGA
>ERZ1292640.256-Hain-H43-02um-R1-256-length-43026-cov-11_pt1 | contig 26471 bp, 9 predicted proteins | sample MGYA00564404_ERZ1292640 | MGnify/ENA primary metagenome ERZ1292640 (study PRJEB36523, sample SAMEA6512636) | groundwater metagenome | collected 2019-01-08 | study: AquaDiva: Metagenomics assemblies of 32 groundwater samples | reverse complement strand
GTGGCCTTTCTCGCGCGCGTGCCTTGCCAAAGCCGTGAAGAAATCGGTTTCATGCGTTTCTTGAGACAAGCGGATCGTTAACGCCTTGAAGAGGGGCGGAAGGCGCGAGGATGCCTGCAAGCCGTCCATCTCCAAGCCAACGGTAGAGTGGGACGGCAGCGCATCTATCAACCGTTTTGCAGCAGGAAGATTCTCCGGAGCGTGCTCGAGGCCGATTATGCGAGGAAGCGTGCGCGTTGCAGGAAAGCGTATTGCAGGGTGCGGGTTGACTGACGGGCTGGCTTCGGGGCGGCGCGTTTGCATGAAGGGGGATTGCGCGCCTTGTGCTTAAAAAACCGTTACGTTTTTATGCTTGCCCGGCTTACTGTAGATTCCCAGAGAGGTGAGCTAGTATGGCTTTGACGTGCAAGGCGTGCGGCGCGAGCAAGCCGTCGCCAAGCTGCCCGAAGTGTTCGGATGACGAGGAGCGAGTAACGTTAGCGGAGTTGAACGGCAAGGCCGTGTGCACGGCGTGTGCTTACAGCCAGTTGCTGCCCAAGCACTGCGGCTGGGAGATGACCATAACCACCTAGCGCGCGCTTTAAGCCCGCGAGTGTGAATTACCCCTGCCTGAAGGCCGGGGCTTCCAGTTGATTCGGCGAATCAATTGTTTCCCGTGCACGGGACGGCAATCCCGAACCCAAGCGTGAACGCTCGGGATTGACGTCGGGTGCTTCAGGAACGCGCGAGGAACTCGGCAGCCAGCACCACGAGGTAGCTAACTAAAAGGATTACGCCCGCCTTGCGGTTGAACTCGCCTTTGAACAGGAAGTAGAAGAACACGATGGTTATGCCGATGATGGCGGGCGTGGTGACGCTGGCGGTGGCCGCGTCTATTGTTATTGGCTGCAGCAACGCGATTATGCCAACGGTCACGAGGAGCGTGAAGATGTTCGAGCCGATGGCTTCCGACACGACGAGCTCGTCGAAACCCCGGCGGCTGGCTTGCAACGCTGCCGCAAGGTTGGGTATGCTGGGTCCCAGCGCGCCTATCGTGAGGCCGATGAACAAGTCGGAGATGTTGAAGAGCGACGCGAAAGAAATGAGGCTGTTTGTGAAGAGCTCTGCACCGGCAATGAGCATCAAGCCGCCCACTGCGAGTATCAACGCGCCGCTTCGTATTTGCAGTTGGCCCAGCCCCAGCTTGCCCGTAAGTTCGAGGCTTTTGCTTATGGACGCTGCTTCCTGGTACTGCTCGCGCGCGGCCAGCTGTTTTTCTTGCGCGTAGACGTTGACGACGTAAGGCACGAGCAGCAGGAGTAGGATGATGCCGTCGCTGCGGGTGACTGTCAAATCTCCCAGCGCGACTGTCGCGACGATGAGCGTGGCGACGAGCATGAACACGCCGTCGCGCGTGACGACGTGGCGGGGCACGCGCAGCGGGCGGAGGAAGGCGGCGATGCCGATTATCAAGCCCAAGTTTACGATGACCGAGCCTATGCTTGAGCCCAAGCCTATTCCCGCGTGGCCTTTAAACACGCTGGCTACTGCGACTGCAAGTTCAGGCAAGCTCAATAACAGCGATACGAGCAAGAGGCCTACGGCGACGTTCGTCGTGCGCAGGCGGCGGGCGACGGTGGAGACTGCGTCGGTAATCCACTCGGAACCCTTGAGAATCAAACCCAGGCCGATTGCGGCTGAAAGCACTTCAAAAAACAACAGCGTCACCCAAAGAGCTTACGCAACGTGCGTTTATTACTATTACATTGCGCGCGCTTAGGCGATTCTTACAGCAAACTGATTTTTTCAGCAGCTTGCGCCTTCCTTTCCACACTCACTCTGCGCAATGCCTCTCGGAGTTTCCCGCGCCAAACGCTCTTCAGCTCGCGCGCCTTGCAGTCGGCCACGGCGTTCGCGACGAGCGTCTTGTCCACGCCGAGAAAATGCAGGGCGGCGAGCGGTTGCGAAGCGAGGCCGTCGTGCCGCGTGGCGTCGCGAACAATTCCCGCCAAAGTTTTGTGCGAGTAAGCGTCAAGCTGGCCTATTTTACTTTCGAAGTTGGCGATGGCTTTCAACGTGTTCGGATGGAGGCCTGCCACAGTTGTTATAATACCCGGCCGGGTTGCGCGCGAGAGCCTGCGTCCTGGTGGTTGCGGGCCGAACGGCAACTCCAACGGTCTTGAAGGCATGCTTTTTCGTTGCACGCGCGCGTTTTTATTGCTTGCGAAAGTAGTTTCAAGGGAAGAGATGACAAAACGTTTTGGGAGGAGATCTGCCGTGAAGAGCCTCGTGTTGAACTTGAAGAATTACCCCGAATCGAGTGGAGCGAACGCCGTGCAGTTTGCGAAGGCGGCGGCAGGCGCGAAGGCGGAAGGCTGCGAGGCTATCGTGTGCCCGCCGCAGTTGCAGTTGGAGGGCGTGTGCCGCGCGGTTGCCGGGACGACTATTTTCAGCCAACACGCCGACGCCGCAACGCCCGGCAAAACTACTGGCGCAATCACGCTGGAAGCTCTTAAGCAAGCTGGGGCGAGCGGCACGCTGTTGAACCACAGTGAACGGAAGGTTTCGCTGCAACACGCAGAGTTTGTCTGCAACAAGGCGCGAGAGTTGCAGATGCGCGTTGTTGCTTGCGCCGATTCGGTTGAAAAAGGAATCGAACTCGCGCGTTTCTCCCCGTGGGCGGTTGCGGTGGAACCCCCCGAACTCATCGGCACGCTGCGAAGCGTCAGCAACGAGAACCCCCAAATAGTGACTGACGCAGTAAAGCGAGTAAAAGCCGCAAACCCCGGAGTGCTCGTTTTCGTCGGCGCGGGAGTCGCCAACGCCAATGACTGCGCGAAGTGCATCGAGCTCGGAGCGGACGGCGCGCTCGTCGCCACTGCGTTCGTCATCGCCAAGGACAAAACGCGCTTCGTGCAAGAGTGCTTGAACGCAATGGCGTAGTTTTACATTCTTTCCGGCACGCCGATGTCTAACAGCGCGAGGCAGTTTTCGAGCGTTGCTGCCACCGCGCGCGTTATCGCCAAGCGTTTTTCACGCTCTTTTCCCGCCGCGGTGAGCACGGGACAGTTTTCGTAGAAAGCCGAGAACGCGGCTGAAAGCTTGAGGGAGTAATCGCACAAGGCGTGCGGCTGCAAACCGTTGCAGGCATAATTGACGACCTGCGGGAAGGAAGCCGCCAGGCCAGCCACGTTCTTCTCCGCGTCGTTGAACCCTTGCATCTCGCCCGGCATCCGCAGCTTGCCTGCCTTGCGCAGGATGTTGCGCGCACGCACGCACGTGTACTGCACGTACGCGCCAGTGTCGCCTTCGAAACTCACGGCCGTCGCGGGGTTGAACGTGATGTTCTTCTCGCTGCCCACGCGCAGGAAAGCGAACTTGAGGCTGCCCACGCCCACGGTTCGTGCGATTCCGTCAAGCTCGTCCTCCCGTATGCTGGCCTTGTGCGCGATTATCCTCTCGACGTTGTGGCTCGTTTTAACCCCGCCGGCTCCATGAATGTCTTGGCCTTCCACACTACCGAGTTGTTTTCTCGCGGCATCCACCGCATCGTGAAGCACGTCGTCCAGAAACACGACGCGGCCTTCGCGCGACGATATCTTTCCCCCTTCGAGGAAGACCAGCCCGAAGCCCACGTGCCGCAACTTCCCAGCGTAAGGCCTGCCCAACAACTCCACAGTCTTGTGCCACTGGCGGAAGTGGTTATCCTGCTCGCTCGCCGTGATGACCAGCGACTCGTCGTACTTCCATTTCTTGAACGCCCAGTCTTCCCGCGCTATGTCGCGCGTGATGTAGAGCGTCGTGCCGTTGCTGCGCATCAGCACCGTGTTAGGCAAACCGTGCGGCTCCAGCCGCAACACCGTCTCGCCTTCCTTGTCCACGAACGCAACGCCGGCCTTGACGCACTCGCCAACGCGCTTCACGGCAGCCTTGATGAACGCACTTTCTCCCGTGACTACCTCAAAGTCGCTGCCTTTCACGCGATAGGCCAGCCCCAACGCGCGCCAGTTGGCTTGAAAACCCCGCAAGCTCACTATACGAATCTTCTCGGCCTTGCCCAACGTTTCCGCGTCGCCTTGTTCCAGCAGTTCTTGCACCTTGCGCGCCTTTTCCGCCAGTTCGGGTCGTGCGTCTATCTCGGCGTGAATGCGCTTGTAATACTCGAGCAGCGCGCGCTCGTCGGCAGCGGCGGGAAGGTCTTTAAACTCGTCGAGCGCGACTATGAGCTTCGCCACTTGCGTTCCAGAGTCGCCTAGCCACGTGTAGCCGTGCGCTTGCCACCCGCACGCGCGCTTCAGGCGCAGTATGCTTGCGCCGAGTATCGTCGAGCGAATGTGGCCAATGTGAAAAGGCTTGCCGACGTTAGGGTCGCTGTAATCTATTGTGAACACTTTGCCTTTGCCCAAACCGTTTTTCCCGAAATCGCCTTGCAGGCGGCACGCTTGCTTCACGGCGAGCGCGTAGTACGCGTCTGAAGCCTGAAAGTTGACGAAACCCCCCACCGCCGAGGCGCAGTTGATGAAGTGCCTGCCTTGTACAGCATTGATTTTCGCGGCAGCCTCCCCGGCAATCGCGTCAGGCTTCTTCTTAAGCTCTCCAGCGAGCCTGAAGGCGCTCGAATCGCTCAACACGCCGAACGAAGCGTCGCGCGGCTCGGCCAAGCTGCTTCGCCCAAGCGCGCCCACCACTAGCTCTCGCGCCTCTTCCTCCAGGAGGGCGCGCGCGTAATCCTCGAACTGCGGTACTTTCACTAGCATAGGAAAACATTACTTAGGGAGGGCATTTAACCCTTACCGCACCGGGGGAAACTGCCCGGCAAGCATCCGGAACCGGCATAATTTCCGCGCAAGCAAACGCTTAAATAACATACAACCATCTAGTTATATGGGTGTATGCTTTTGAGGACGACAGTCATTCTTGACGACGCGCTTTACGCGAGGCTCGCGCGCGTTTCAGTCGAGAAGTACGGCAACGCAAAGAGCTTGTCGCGCGCGTTGAACGACTTGCTTTACAATGCGTTTTCCAGCGAGCAGGCGCCTGAAAGCATGTTTGGAGCTTGGAAAGGCGAGAAACGCCTCAGTGCGCGTGGCTTGCGCGAGGAGGGGGAGCCGCATTGAAGGTGTTGGATTCTTTCGCGTGGTTCGAGTATTTCTCCGGTTCGGCCGCAGGACGCGTCGTTGCCGGGCTCTTGGCTTCAGGCGAGCGCTTGGGAACGCCTGCGACGTGCGTCGCGGAAATCAAGAGGAAGCGCAAGCGCGAAGGAGCGCCTTGGGAAAAGGAGCTGCAGTTCATCGCCTCGCGCAGCGAAGTCTTGCCCGTAACGCTGAAGGCCGCGCAACTGGCGGGCGACGTGGAGCAACTGCATTTTGCCGACGCGTTGGTTTACGCGGTCGCGCTTGAGCACGGCGCGGTTCTCGTGACTGGCGACGCCCATTTCAAGGCATTGCCGCGCGTAAAGCTGTTGTAAGCCGCGCGGCTCTGTTGAAAAAGTCCCACTTTCAGACTTGATGTTTTTTAAAAACTGGTTTTGGCAGCCTAGTGGGAAAAGACTAGCGTCAATAAGCGAAACTTCAACTGCCCGAAGTTTGCCGCTATGAAAACTCCCGAGACTTCCAACAAAGCCGCTAGGGATAGATACCTTCGGACTGGCGGGTTCTGTTCCCGAAGCCATTCGCAGCCTTTTTATTCCCGCGGGGAGTACTTTCTGCAGGTTAGTGGGAGTTGCAGGGGAAGAGCGGCAGTAGCTTGCGCTATTGTTGGCGTACGGGGGGTATCGCTTGGCTGATGAAAGTTTGTTGAAAAAGTTTTTGAAACTCCCCGCTTACCGGGCGGTGGAGGACAAGTGGTACGCCTTGTGCGACTGGCTCGAAAAGTCGGGCGTAAAGGTGTACGAGTGGTACGTGGAGCCCGTCGAAAGGCGGGGAGTGCCTAGCCTCATTCTCACCGCGTCAATCCTCCTTTTGCTCGCAATCTTCGCAACGTTCCTGGCGTTGCCGCAGCCTGCAAGCGAAACGTCGTTCTTGCTGCGCGTGGTGAGCGAAAACGGCGCAATAGTGCCTAATGCGTTCATCAAAGTGTATGACGGCGAGAGTGAAGTTTATTCCGGCAAGACGAATGCTGGAGGCACGCTCACGCTCGCAAGCCTGCCGGCAAAGCTTTTGAACGTGACCGCATCCGCCGCAGGTTTCAAGACCGCCAGCAAAGAGTTCGACTTTACGGCACTGCGTACCGGTCTCGTGAGCCTCGAGTGCGCTTCCGCCTCGTGCCGGGCGCGCATTGCACGGCCGACGCCCCGTGCGTTCGAGCCGCCGGTCGTGCCGCCAATAGAATTTTCGCCGCCCGACTGCGTGGAGTTAGGCAACTGCCCCCAGCCGCCACAGCGCGCCGCGTCGCTGGCAGTCACGCTGCGTTCGAGCGCAACCGGACAAATATACGAAGGCGCTGCGCTCGTGAAGCTGTTTGAATATCCCGGCGTGACGATTATTGAAGAGAAAGAGACGGAGGGAGGCATTGCCGTGTTCGGCAGCGTAGCTTCCGGCAAGCGAATGACTGTGGCTGCGCAAGGCGACGGGATACTGCCGGTCGAGTACGGCAGCGAGGAAGAGTTCTACCTCGAGTCAGGAGAGTTGCGCAAGCTCACGCTCGTCGTGACGCCGCTGGACGAGAAGCTGCTCGCACCCACGCGCATTGACGTTAATGACACGCAAGGCCTGTCCCTAAAGGCGTGGTTGCGCGTGGTAAAACCGGGCATCACCACGCCGTTGGTGTCGAAGGAAGTTGACGGCGGAGCCACCCTGTTGCTTGAGGCAGGCCAACAGTACGCGGCGGAAGCTTCGGCGGACGGCTACGCCAGCATGTCAATAGCCGTGATGGCTGGAGTTAACACTACGCTAGTCTTGCCGCAATTCACGCCGCCGTTATTCACGCCTAACGTGCCCCGCTGTGAAGTGGCCGCAATTCCTCAGCAAGTGGAAGCAGGAGTGCCGGCGGCGATTGAAGTCAGTTACTTTGATTTGCCTGCCGCCCCTGCCGGCGGCAGCATCAGCGTGAAATGCGGAAGCCTGCCGGTGCAGGCGGAAGGGTGTTACGGAACGACCGGCAGTTGCACGGCGTCGTGCGCGCCCGGGACGGGTTCCGCGGCGGTAACCGCTTCACCCACCGGGGCGTCTTGCGGAACGACGTTGTACTCGCAAGGAAGCTACTGTACAGTCCTCGCGCCGGGCAAGGTGAATGCCGGCAGTAGTTTCAACGTGCTAGTGCTTGCGCAAGCGGAGAGCGTGAACATAGAGTGCGGCAACCGCATTTTGCGGGCAGCTTGCAGCAACGGCGCGTGTCCCGCAACGTGCTTCGCGGCGGTCGAAGGAAGCGTTGCAATAACCGCAAGCCCTGCAGCCGCGTATGGCGACGACCCTACCGCGTCGTGCGGCGCTACGACCACCGCGTTCGGCAGCCTGCCCCAACCGCAGGCGTGCGCCTTAACGCGGCTTGCAGGGCAAGCTAAGACCGGCGCGCAGATAGATTACGCAGCGGTATTGTCAGGCAAGCCCAGCGTTCAGCAGGTTACCGTCGATTTCGCAGGCGTGGCTGAACAGGGTTCTTGCACGCCCGCTGCCGGAGGGGCGTTGTGCAGGTTTTCGCACGTTTTCGACTCGCCGGGCTCGAAAGCGATAGTGCTGGAAGTAAACGCAACCGCGTCGTGCAGGCTTGACGACGTGGTGTTCGCGCCCGACTTTTCTAGGGGGCCGGAGTGTTCGCTTTCAGTCAACCCTGCGGTAGTTGGGGATGCCGGAGTGGCGCAGTTCGACTTGACGTACTCGCAGTTGAACCAACCGCTGGCGGGGAGCGTTGCTGTAAAGTGGGCTGGCCAACAGCTTCAACTGGAGGGTTGCAGCGGCAGTCAAGGCTCGTGCTCGGCAGTAATTCCCGTCGTCGTGGCGGAGTTTACGGACGCGGCGGCAGTTGTGCGCGAGGGAGGCGCGTCGTGCTCGGCGCAGCTTGCCGCAATGCGTTCCACCGGCGGTGGCGTGCCGCCTGCACCCCGGTGCGAGTTGTCGTTATCCCCCAACCCGGTTGTTGAAGGGAGCGCAACGACTGTGACGGTAAGGCAGTTTAACGTTGATGAGAATTATGCGGAAGTTGACTGCGGCGGCGAGTTGCTGCAGGTGAAATGTGTCGAAGGCGAGTGCGTTGCCGAGTGCGTTGCTGGAAAGGATTCGCGCGTGGTTTCCGCAACTGTGGGAGGCATTTCGTGCAGCGACACGCTTTTCACGCAAGGAGGCGGCTCTTGCCAAGTAACTGCGCCTGAAACTGTGAGTGTGGGCGAAGCTTTCCAAGTTTTCGTTACAGCCAATTCCGGGGAAGGCGTGAGCGTGAACTGCAAGGGTTCAAAGACGCCCGCCCAATGCAACCAAGGGCTGTGCTCGGCAACGTGCGCGCTTGAAGCTGAAGGAAGCAGTGCGGTAACGGCCAGCGCGGGAAGTGCAAGCTGTTCCGCTACGGTGACGGCGGTGGCGCTGCCGCTTGGCGACGAACCGTCTTGCAGGATATTAAAGCTCATTCCGGGAGACGGCGCGCCGGGCGTGGAAGCCGCGTTCAATGTTATTGCGCAAGGCGTTTCCAACATTGCGAGCGTCAACACGTTTTTTGACGGGGAGGAAGTTGCTGGAGCGTGCAACTCGCTGGGGAGCGCGGTCGTTTGCAGTTACAGTCACGCGTTTGCCGAACCGGGTTCGAAGGTGGTGAGCGCCACGCTCGCGGGCGGTTCGAGCTGCAGCCTTGACGTGGTTGTGCAAGGCGGGGGAAGTGGCGGTGGCGGCGGTAGCGTGGTTGTGCCGACTTGCGAACTGTATGCCAACCCGCAGTCGTTCGAAAGCGGCGGGGCAGTGGCGTTCACGGTAGCCTACCACGCCGTGCAGCAACCGGCAACCGCATCGGTAGAGTGGGAAGGCCAATCTTTCTCGCTGCAAGGCTGCAGCGGGGCGGAAGGCTCGTGTTCTGCCGTGGTGTTGTTGACTACGGGCGTGACGATAAACTCTTTCGCGCAGGCAACTGTAGGAAACGCTTCTTGCACAACCCCGCTGTCGGGAGTTGCGCCTGACGCGTTGGATGCGTGCACGGTGGCGATAGCTGGGATGGGTTCGTACGCGACTGTGGAGAAGGATGCGCGCGTACCAGTAACAGTTTCCTACTCGGGCTTCTCGACCGGCCAGGCGACAGTGTCGTGCGGCGGGCGGGCGGTGCAAGCGGATTGTTCAGCAGGAAGCTGCCGCACAAACTGCTCTTTCTCTAACATTGGTTCTACCAGCGTGGAGGCGTCGTTCGACCTGCCGACCGGGAGGTTTAATTGTTTTTCAAGCCAACAAGTTGAAGTCACGCCGCCGCTGGTGCCTTCGTGCAAAATAATGCTTTCTGAAGATTACGCGACGGCGGGCAGTGCGGTGTACGCGTTGGTTTCGTACGCGAACGCCGGCGGGAATGGCAAAGCGAATGTTGCCGTGCAGTGCAACGGCGCGACGCAGTGGGCAAGCGGCTGCCCCGCGGGGGATGGTTCGTGCGGCGTAAATTGCGGGCCGTTCGTTCGCGGCGGGAGGTACGCAATAACTGCGGTTGCAGGCAACGCTTCGTGCAACAAGGATTTGCAGATAGAACGCAACGCCCAATGCGTAATATTGCCTTCCAAGCCAAGCGTGTACGTTGGCGAGGCGTACAACGCTACCGTGATGTTGAGTGCCGATTTGGAGGAAAGCGTGAGGAACGCGGGCGAAAACGTTACGGTGCAGTGCGGCGGCGAGTTGAAGAACGCGTCGTGCAGCGGGTTTTCCTGCAACGCGACGTGCATCGAAACGCAAGCGGGTGACCGGCAGGTGAAGGCCTTCGCGAACGCCTCTTCCTGTTCCGAGCGCGTTCACGCCGTAACCCCGCCAGTTCCTTACTGCAAGGTTTTCGCGCTGCCGACGACGGTGGACAAGAACGCACCTGCCCGGCTGTTTATTCAACCGCACGATTTCCTCACGCCTCCCATCGCGAGTAGCGTGGTGGCAAGCTGCGGTTTGAGCGGCAGCAACAACGGCATAGTTTTCAACGCGGTTGCAGGCACGTTCACTACCGACTGCAGTTACGCGAGCTACGGCGAGAAAGAGTTTTCAACTGCGATTGGCGGGGTGGCGTGCGGTTCCGGCAACCTGCAAGTAGAGCCGGTGGGCAAGAACTTCGAGTGCAGTATTGGAATTGTGCCGCCTTCAGACGACGGCGTGGTGCGTGCGGGAGATGCGTTCGACGTTACCGTGCAACTGTCGGGAGATTTGCAGCAAGAACTCACTGCCGAGGGAGGTAGCGTGCGCGTCAACTGCAACGGGATAAAGACGGCTGTTTGCGTGGGCGCCGAGTGTAAAGTTTCGTGCGTGCAAGCCGCGTCAGGTTCGTTCGACGTGACTGCGAACGCAGGCGGCTTGGCTTCCTGCAACTTCAACTTGTTCGTGGGCGAACCCATTCAACCCACGTGCAGTGCAACAGCCTTCCCGACGAGCGTGGATAAAAACACGCCGGCAAGCCTAACGGCGTACTACCGCGGCTTCGCGCAAAAGCCGCTTGTTGGGGACGTGCGCGTCGAGTGCGGTGTTGACGGCACGGCGGGAAGCGTGGCGTTCTCGAGCTTGTCGAAAACATTTAGTTCCAACTGCACGTTCAGCAAGTACGGCTCGAAACAACCGGAAGTTTTCGTGGGCGGCGTGAAGTGCAGCTCCCTGCAAAGCGTGCTAGTCGAACCAATTGGCAAGAACTTCGAGTGCAGCGTGGCAGTGGTGCCTTCGTCTGACGACGGCGTGGTGCGTGCGGGAGATGCGTTCGACGTTACCGTGCAACTGTCGGGAGATTTGCAGCAAGAACTCACTGCCGAGGGAGGTAGCGTGCGCGTCAACTGCAACGGGATAAAGACGGCTGTTTGCGTGGGCGCCGAGTGTAAAGTTTCGTGCGTGCAAGCCGCGTCAGGTTCGTTCGACGTGACTGCGAACGCAGGCGGCTTGGCTTCCTGCAACTTCAACTTGTTCGTGGGCGAACCCATTCAACCCACGTGCAGTGCAACAGCCTTCCCGACGAGCGTGGATAAAAACACGCCGGCAAGCCTAACGGCGTACTACCGCGGCTTCGCGCAAAAGCCGCTTGTTGGGGACGTGCGCGTCGAGTGCGGTGTTGACGGCACGGCGGGAAGCGTGGCGTTCTCGAGCTTGTCGAAAACATTTAGTTCCAACTGCACGTTCAGCAAGTACGGCTCGAAACAACCGGAAGTTTTCGTGGGCGGCGTGAAATGTTCCTCCCCGCAAAGAGTGCTCGTAGAGCCCGTGGGCAGGGTGTTGGAGTGCCACGTTTCCCTCGGCGCTGGTGAAGGGCCTTACGCCGCAGAGCCTTACGCCCTTAAAGTGATGCTTTCGCAAGATTTGCAGCAGGAAGCTTCGACAGCAGGCGAGGGCGCGGCAGTTTCTTGCGGCGGAACCGCGAAGCAAGCTGCGTGCGCGGGGGGCGAGTGTCCCTTCTCCTGCACGCACCCGTCGGGCAGTTACGACGTCACCGCGTCCGTCCTCGGGGTGGAGTGCGCGCCTGAAAGCGTTTACGTAAACGTTTATCCTGAAGCATTTTGCCGCGTGGCGGGCTTTCCGGCCGCCATTCAGGCGGAAGGCAGTTCCGCGTTGCGCGTTACTTACAGTTACTTCAAGCCCGCCCCGGCGGAAGGCGAGGGAAATGTCGCGTGTGGCGGGGAGGGAGTTGCTTCCCAAATTGGTTTCAACGGGCGGGAGTATTCCGCAAGCTGCAATTACCCGACTGAAGGAATGCGGGAATACTCGGCGACAGTGCGGGGAGTCGCGTGCGAGGCGAGCGGCGTGGTGCAAGTGAACCCCAAGCCGCCTGCGGCAGGGTGCAGCATCGCGTCGCTGTTGGCCACACCGTACCTCGTCCCCGCCCGAATGCCTTTCGTGACGGTGATGTACGCCGGGGTTGATGCTGCCGAATTGATTTCGCGGGGGGCTTCGCTGGATTGCGGGGACGGGGGCACGGCCGCCACGGCGGCAGAGTGCATAAAGCAAGGCGAAGATTCTTTCGGCAGGGATATCGTGACGTGCGAGTATTACTGCAGCTACTCGAACGCGGGGGAGAAACACCTTTCCGCGAGTTCGGGAAGCCTCTCCTGCAAGGACAGCTTCACGCTCAAGCCATTGCCGGTGCGCAGTTGCACGCTCGCGCTTCAACCGCCTTCAAATCGCATAAGCGTGGGCAGCGCCGTTACCGCCAACGTTTCCTACCTCAAGCTTGCCGACGCGCAGGGGGATGACTTGCTTCTCTACGATTTCGAGGCGTCGTGCGGCAACAACGGGAATTACGAACTGTTCCCGCAACGGCCCAACTGCCCTTCGGAGGGAGGCAGCTGCACGTTCGAATGCAATTATGCCGCGAATGAAATAAACTTGGCGGCAGTGCAAAGCATCCAACCTAAGTTCACGGCGTTGCAGGGCAGCGAAAACGAGTTTTCCTGCAGGGTGGCACCGCCTTTGGAGTTTACCGACAGGCTTGCGCAAGTGAAAGTCAACGCGTCGGCGTTCGGCATTCCCGCGGGCGGCGCTACCGTAACGTTGTTCAAGGTGCTTGATGCGGGAGGCACGCCGGTGTACTTGCCGTGCGCGAGCGTTCAGGCGGATGCGTCAGGCATTGCGTGGTTTGACCACTGCGAGAACGAGTACGGAGGGTTCCTGCACTCGCTCACCACCACAGCGGGCTTCGCGCGCGTGGTTGCCACGTATTCCGACGAATACGCTGCGCAACCCATTCCGCAAATGTTTTTTGAAGACACCGTACCGTTGTCGCCGGGCGTGAATGGCGTGGAGGCGCGCATGACCTTCCCCATCGCGTCGGTTCAGCTTGCGCTTTACGACGCGGTGACGCGCAGGCAAGAGCCGCTCCTCGCAAGTGCGTTGACGAAGTCTTACTGCCCGCGGCCGAACGTTGCGGCAGGGGGTTTCAAAGGCGAGTTTAACGTCGCGCAATGCGGCGGCTCGGCTTGCAGCCTCGCGGTTGCGAGGGATTTGAACTGCCGGGCGAACTCGACGGCGCCGGGATATCGAAACGCGAGTTACGCCTTGCCCACGGGAGGGGGGGCGCACGATGCGATGCTCGTGCCGTTGGACTTCCCGTCGCAAAGCCTAGTGACTTTGGCTAGCGTGCGCGAGGCTGAAGAGTCGCGGGCGGTGTTGTCCTTGCCTTCGCCGACGCTGCGCAAGGGGTTTTCGTATATTGCCACGTATTCGCTCTCGATGAAAACCGCTTCCACGAAGGCCGGCGTTTTCTTCAGTCCCTCAAACGCCACGCAGTCGCTCGCCTTCGACGGTTCGACAGTGCCTAACGAAGCAGTTGCCTTCACTCCCGCGGCGTTCACGCCGGCAGCGCCTGTTTCGAAAGGCCAACTTTTCAACGAGGGGGAAGAGTGCGGGGCGAGCGCGCTAGACTTTTCGAAAGACGGCCAAGGCCGTTTCGACAAGTTTTACAACTGGGTGGAACGCTGGGTGTTCAACAACATTGCAGGCAAGCCTTACGCAGCAGGCGGCTCGGCCGCGTTCTCTTTCGCATTCAAAGTGTCTCAAGACGCGGTGGATCCCGTGCAATCGCTGCTCTCACGGAGTTTCACGTTCAACGAAAGTTCCGTGCCGCAGTTTTCGCTCGACCCTGGCGATGTTGATGTGCTGAAGGCTTTTGACGCCAAGCCGTTCTGCAAGGCGAACGCGCGCGAGGACGCCTTCGTGCTGGGGGAGACGCTGCGTTCGTGTTCGCAAGATTTTGCGTACTGCGTCAACCTCGAATTCTCCCAGCCGGGCGTTAGCGAAGAGACGCGGGGCGATGGTTTCACTGCGCAAAGCGCGTCGCGTTGCGACCGGGACAACCCTGCAAACCCCAATAACGCGTTTCACTGCAACGACGTGGTAGCCAACCTGCGGCTGGAGAATTCCGACATCGCGAGGGGCGTGCTGGAGAGTGCTTACACGCTTGAGATAAACGCTTCCGCGGGATTGGAGTTGAAGAGCGTGACGCTCTCGGGCTTCAAGCCTTCCTTCAACGGAGGGAGCGTGATTCTCAAGGCGCAAGGCGATTACGGCGCGGTCACAATAGCGTCTCCCTCGCGGTTCGAGATAAACTTGGAAAAGCTTTACCAGCAAGGGGGTTTCGCGCCAGTGCTCGAGGCGAGCGTCGCGGCGTGGCCGGTTGCCGACGGCTTGGCAGGCGGGAAGAAAATTGATTTCAAGGTTGCTTACCGCGCGCCTGCGAAGGAAGCGTTGCGCGATTCGTACTTGTGGCTAGTGCCGCGGACGGGCGTGGCGACGGCGTTCGCCGCCTTCGATGTCGCCCCGTCGTTCGCCCAGTTCGAGCAAGCCGCGGGGGGGATGCTTGAAGACATTGATGTCGTGTCCGGCTATTCTGCGGAGGATATGCAGAGTGGCGAAACCCCGTTCGCAACCATAACCGCGTCAGATGCGCAGCTTGATGAATACTCGCGCTACTCCAGCCGCATGTTTAACGCGTCGGTGGAAGACTGCACGGCGGGAGTGCTGGGCTTTGCCTGCCAACCGGTGAGAATGGCGTTCAGCTTCACGCCCCTGCAAAAAACTCCGGCGAAACTCGTGCTGCAGGCAGACCCGCAGCTTGTGGAACTCGTGCGGCTTGATTATCCGGTTGATGCGCAAGGCGCGCCTCAAGGCTCACAACCACTCGTGCTTGCGCTCAACCCCTTTACCAACCGTTTCGAAAGTTCCGTGAGCCTCGGCGTGATGACTCCCTACCAGCCGGTTCGCGGCGTGGTGGTGTTCAAGCTCAAGCAAGCCACTCCGTACGCGCGCGTTTCCGCAAAATTCGTGTTCAACGCTGCTGACGCGCAAGGCTCGACGTTGTTTTCCTATTGGCTGGGAGGCGTGAAGAAGTACGGCCTGCTGCAACTCGATGCAAAGGACGTTATTAGCGGCGTGCAGTTGCTTCCCGCGGCGTTCACGGTGAATTACTTGAACAAGCCCTTGCAGGCTTGCACGCAAACGGCTGCAGCCGCTCCGTGCACTTATCGCCTCAAGCCCATCGCAGGAGGCGTTGCAGGCTTGCCGTGCGGCAGCGAGTTTGCCGGCTGCGCTTCCGCGACGAGGGCGGGGTATAATGCCGGCACGGCGGGCTTTACGCAAGCTGCGCCCCTCACGGCGGGCGCGACGCGCTCGCTCACAGTTTACTTGGCGAACCCCGCGGAGGTTGCCAGCAGCATTGCGAACATAGTTGTGTACAACGCTTCCACGCGCCTTGCGTTGTGCGGCATTCCGGGCGGCGGGAGCTTGCAGGACTGCGCGAGTCCCGCGTTCACGCTCGTGCGGGGCGGGAGTTACGTTGCAGAATTGAAGGGAACTGCGGGAAGCGGCAAGGCGTTGGGAGTGATGCTTGATGCCGGCGGGTTGGAGAAAGCGGCGGTGGTGAGCGTGCCCAGCGAAGTGCTTTTGCAAGGCGGCGGGAAGCTCGCGGTGAAAAACTTTTCCTACGGCTACGGCTTTGATTCTTGCCCCGACGTGCGGGAAGGCTTTCCGGAGAACACTCCCGAAAACGCGAGGCCCGTCGAGGAGGGGGGCGCGGGTTGGGTGCAAATCGTTGCTGAAGGCGCGCCTGGCGGCAAGGCGTTTGCCGTGAACTTTTCGTTCAACGTCACGCAATCTGCGCAAGGCACGTCGCTCGTGCTGTCGCGCAACTCTTTCGTGGCGAAAGATTCCGCCGCGGGGGGAGTGGCGTTCTTGCGGTCGCCTGCAGATGCGAACGTTGGCTTCGCGATGGCCGACAACTGGTGTGCTGCAGAAAGGGACTCGTCGCACGTTTCGATAGCTGCGGGCGGGGCTGCTTGCGGCGCGACGGGTTGCATTGGCGTTAGTTTCGAGCAAGGCATCGCATCGCCGCCCGTTGGCAGGGAGGGCTTCAAGGCCGTTTCGCGCACGGAGTGGGAGCGCGTCACGGCTGCAGAGTTCATGCCGCTTAAAGTGTTGTTTTCGATTGACGCGCGCGACAATGCCGCCGTGAAGAAAATTGCGTTCGCAACGCAAGCAGACCACCTTGCCGCGAAGAGGGTTGTTTTCGAAAAGTTGTGCAACGCACAGCCGCGCGAGGTTGCCGTGCCTGCAGGCAGCGGGGCTGCGTTTGAAGTGGATGTGAGTGATTGCACGAAGGTGGATGCGGCTGACGGCGGGGATATTGCCGGCTTCGTTGAGGCAGACCCATTGGCGCCCAACGCGGCTGGGGGAAGCACGCCGGTAGGCGTTTCGTTCAAGGCTGGCGCGGCGTCATTCACTGCCGCGAGTTGGGTGGAAGTTGTGGCGTTAGACTCGCAACCCGTGCGCAACGCCGGGGCGGGCATTTCGCTCGAAGCGCTGCAGGAGGAAGTTGGTTACGCGTTGGACGAGGCGCGGGGCGCGCCTGGCGTTAACCCGTCTCCCGACCGCACGATAACGAACGGGCCGTACTACGCGGTGTACGCCGATGGCTTCAAGCCTTGCCGCAAGCCCGAGATTGACGCGGCTACTACTGGCCGCGAGGGAGCCAAGTGCCACCACGGGTACGTGGCGCTGCGGTACGCCATTACTTCCTTGAGGAGTTTCGCCTCGCCATCCCTCTCGTTCGAAGTTGCTTCAGGCAACGCGGTGGTGGCGCAGCCGGCGGACGAAATGCTGGCGAACGTCACGCTTTCAAGCAACGGCGTGGACGTTGCGGGCAGCGGGGGCTTCACCACTGAAGATGGGGGCAGGCGCATCAGGCTCAAGCCCGGCGCGCTGGCAAGCGTGGAAATAGGCCAACCGCTGGAACTGACGGTGTTGCTGGAAACGCAGGGTGTCACGCCCGTTACCTTGAGGCTCTCATTCAACAATTCCGAGGTGAACCTTCACGAGCAGCAGCTTGCAATTGCGGCTGTTGCTGCGCAAGGCGTGAAGTGCGGCGATGCGGGCGTGGTGTGCGACGTGGAAGAATCTTTCCCGTGCGGCTCGGCGGCGGTGGAAGTGGGCGTGGACTCGGCGGGAGGCGCGCCGCGCGTGACTCTCGGCTGCACGAAAGTGCTGCTGCGCATAGACTCGATATTCCCTGCCGACGGCGTGCCGCTGCGGCTTTCAGACGAATTCTTGAAGGCGTGCGCAGTGTCGTCCGACGGCATGGTGCTCCACCGTTTCGACAACTCGCCGGAAACCGCGGCCAGCCGCCCCGAGTTTAAGAATATGCTGAAGCTTAAACCTGTTGACGTGGACGGCAGGAAAGAGCTTTTCGTTACGTTCAACGCATTCAACACGGGTTCGTCAATCACAGCGCTCAACAGGCTCGTGCACGGCAACCGCTTTTATTACTTGGACGAAGAAATCCCGCCCGGCGGGCAGGTGGGCAGTGCGAAGCTCGTGCTTTCGTGCACCAGCATCCAAGAGCAAGAGAAAACTATTGACGTGGCTGTCGAAATCTCCAAGTCTGCAGGCGTTGCGGGCTTGAACGCGGTTGACGGAAGCTACATGTTCTACAGCGGCACGTCCCACCAATTGTCTTACGCGGCGTACAACGGCCAGTTTCCCGAGGAGCTCATCGCGCGCGCCAATTCGAACGGTTACGGCACGCAGTCAACGTCCCTGCCGTTCAACGCCGACAGCCGCGTGAACTACTTGCTCGGCACGTTTTACGGCGGGTTGGAGAGCTACCCGATTGAAATCTTCCCGACGAGCAAAGACAGCGTGCCTGAAGACGGCGTGACGATAGACGGCCCTGGCAACTACCGCAACGGCAACATCTACTCGCTGCTCGTGGCTGCCGCGCACTCGGAAAGCGCGGAAACGAACGACGCGTTCAGGCGCTTTCTCGTGAGCGCGGCCATTCCCCGCGACGCGCAAGACTTTGATTTAACGAGCATGACCGCGGGCGATGCGATAAAGTACGTGAGCCTCGTCACGCGGCAGATTCCCGCGTTGTTCACCGACTTCGCGCGGTCAGTTGCATCCGAAACGGCCTTCCGGCGTTCGAAGAGCGACGGTTTGTACTACTGCAGCCGGCCGAAGGCGCGCGAGCCGTTCTACTGCAACGAAAACGCGCAGTTGGAGTTGAACCCCGCGAAGTGCGGCTGCCCGCCCGGCTGGACGCCTGCGGGAGGTTCGTGCGCGCCCATTCCCGATAACGGCGAAGAGTTGAAGGGAGCGTGTTCGGACGGAACCCCGCGTGGCGAGTGCAGCGCGTTCGCAAGCTTCAAGTGCGGGGACGGCCTGGTGCTCATTCCCGAACCGTCTTGCCCCCAGCCGGCGGCGGTAGAGTCTATTCAATTATCTTCACCGCCATTGTCAGCACAGTTCGGACGCCAGCCCACCGGGCCTGCCAACGCGCTTTCGCGTTGTGCCGACGGCACGCCTGCAGGCTCGTGCGCGTTGCAAGGCAGCGGCGCGCAAGGCGCGGTTACGCGCGACGACCTCGTGGCTTTAGATAAGACTGGCAAGGTTTCCGAGAAGCTTGACTGCCGGCCGCACGAGTATAATTGGGTGAGGCCGTTCATCGAACAGAAGAGGGTGAACACGCCGTGCGTAGCTTGCAGCGACATCGTCGCCGAGTTTGAAGTCGACCGGCCGGGGTACGCGGTGTCCGACAAAGTCGCGTTGTCGCTCTTGGGCGTTTACCCGGCCTTCCCAACTGCCACCGACGCGAGGCGCGGTTTTGAAGTGTTCGGCAAGACGCTCACGCTGCGCATCAAGGCCACGGAAAAGCTTGATGACGCAACGGTGGAATACCGCGTCGAGGGAGGCGAGTGCCCCATCATCAACACCATCAACCCCTTGAAGTGGTGCAATGACGCCGCGGCGTTCAAGAACGGCGACGGCACCACGCAAATGGTTGAAGACGCTGCCGAGCCGGGCGGCAAGGCGTGGCTGAAAGCCTACCAGCTGAAAGCCCCGCCGGAAAGCTCGAGCGGCACGTGGGTGGCGCGCGTGAAAGCCAAGCTCAACTCTACGGGCGCGATGGTGTACTCGAACCCCGTGCGCATCATCGTGGAATACCCGGTGACTGCCGAGCTGAACGGCAAACCGTTTGATAAGCCCGAGGTGGCCGCCTGCATTGACGACTCCAGCGCGCCTGCCGAATTGGCGTGCGGCGGCGGCAAGCGTTGCACGCAAGAATGCGCTTCCGGCGTGAACTCGATAGTCACCGCCGCCGGGCCCGGCGTGGTTTCCGGCGATATGGATCACGCTTCGAACGCCACGCCGCTCGTCGAACGCATTTTGAGCATAAGCAAGCTCGACGAGTACGAAGGCTATCCTTACAAGCTGTTCGAGGACGAGTTGGGCGGCAAGCCTTTCACCCTCTCTTCGGCGCTGATGTTCTGGGGCTGGAACCTCGACGCGTTGCCGTTGCAAGACTACCAACGGCAGTCTATCGACGAGAACGGCAAGACGATAATGTGCGGCAACGGCATTGGCTTTTACGAGATTAAAGCCTCTTCGCAGAACGGCAAGCATTGGAACAAAGCCATCGAGCTCAAGCGCCTGCCGCTCAAGAACTACTTTTTGCTGCACGAACCCAGCGACTCTGTGCAAGGCAACTTGGCCTACGCTTCAGACAACCCTCCCGCAGCAGGCAGCACGTTCCTGCTGAAGAATTTCGGCTGCAGCGCGCACTCGGAGCTTGACGACCCCGCCAGCAACTTCCAGAACGACAAGTGGCTGTGCAACGTGCTGCAAGCGTCTTTCACTAAACACCCGCACAACTGCCGGGGCGGTTGCGATTGCGTCGTCCCCTGCATCTCGGCGGATTACTGCGGCAACTGTGGTTACGTGCCTTTCTGCCCGGCAGACTCTGACTTGTGCGTGGCGTCAAGCGAATTCCTTTCCTGCATGAAGACCACGCCGCGCAGTATTACTTCTCCCGCCGAACCGCCCGACGCGTGCTTGAAGACCGTTCCTTGCCCCGCGGGGCAGGAAGGCGATTGCCAAGTGAAGGACGCCGCCTGCTGCGCGGCTCTCGCGGGCAACTGCCGGCTCGCAAGCGCGAATTGTTACGGCAACCCTAAGGACGCGAGCGCGGAAATGATTTGGCCCGGGCAATTGAACCCCGTGACCGGGCTACCTTACCCCGCCCCTTCAATGCCCGGATTGTCACTCACGCCCGGCAAGTGCACTTACGCCCAGGCGATAGTCATAGCTGATTGAAAATGGCAACACTCGCGGAACTGCTGGACTGGAACCGCGCGGCAGGGTGGCTGGCAAGCAAAGGCATCAACCCCCAGCAAGCCGCTGCGTTCGCCGTGCTCCTGCTGGCCACAGTGGCGTACATCGCGTGGCAAACCTCCCTCCCGACCGAAGGCGTCAGGATAATAGTCTCCTCGCCGCAAGGCCCGGTTGAAGGCGCGCACGTCACCGTGTTCGATGCGCAAGACCTGCAGCTCTTGGCCGACGGCGAAACTAGGGGGGGAGAATTCGCATTCAACCCTTCCGCAGCACGTTGGGTCAAAAGTTTTATTGCCAACGTCTCCAAACCCGGCTTCACGACCGAATCCGGCGAGCCTTTCGCCACAGTTCCGTTCGACCGCAGCAAGCGCTCCGTGCTCGTGCGCCTCTACCCGCCAGGCGGGAGCAGCCCGGGAGTGCTGACGCTGTACGTCACCGACCGCAACTCGCACGCACCTTTGGAGGGGGCAGTCGTAAAAGCGTTCGCGAAAGGAAATATTGTCGAAGGAATCACCGACACTGAAGGCCGAACCGCCATTCCGGTTGATGGGGAGGCGATCGAACTCAAGGTTTCGCTCAAGGGGTATTACACCGACTCGCGCACCGTGACTGCCGGGATGGCGCGCATTGCGCTCACGCCGCGCGGCGGCACGATTTCTTTCAGCGACGATTACTCGGACGCGGGCAACCAACCGCCGGTCGTGCAGGCCGCGCAGCAACCCGAATCGCAGCTTGACGGCGTGACTGTGCGCGCGTACGACGAGACCGGCCGTCTTGTGGAGGAAGGCGTGGTGAAACGCAGGTCTCCCGAAGGCCTTGCCATTGAGACCGTGGCGTTGAATGAGGGTGAGGCGTTGCTTGAAGGTATTGCTGAAGGCGATTTCCTATCGGCGGCTGCAGGCGGCGCTACGATGGTTGAAGGCACTCTCGAAGTTTACTGGCGAGGCGAGCTCGTCGCCACGCTGCGCGTGATTGACGGCCAAGCGGCTTACTCTCCCGGCGGGGCGCAAGGCACGTTAATCAAAGTCACCGACCGCCTTGGAGGCGCGCTGGCAGGCTGCAGCATCACAGTGCGCGATTATTGGGACGAGTTGTTTGCAGAACTCACTAGCGACTCGGAAGGCGGAGCGCTTTCTGCAGTTCCAGACTCCGAGTTTTCCGCGCTCGTGGCCGACGCGCAAGGAAACCTTGCAATCGGGGCGGTAGTGCAAGTGCTTGACGCGTCCGGCAACCTCCTGGCGCAAGCGACTGCCGACAGTGACGGCATCGCGTGGTTCCGCACTGCTGCGCTCACGCAAGAGTATCTTGAAGGATCACAGTTCGAATTCGTGGAAACAACCACACTCCAGCCTACGATGGTGGACGGCGTTGCAACCGTCGCGCCCACCACCATAACCGCAGTGGTAATCACGCAACCCACGCTATTGCCAACGCTCGTTCCCACGGTAACGAACGGCCAAGCCACGCTCCTTCCGACGACGGTGGCCACGACAACCGCGGTCGCCACGCTGTTTCCCACGCTCATTCCCACGGTGACGACGACGCTCGTTCCCACCGTGATTGCAACCACCATCGCCACCACTATTCCAACGACAATTTCCACAACAGTCCCTACCGTTGCGGGCGGAATACCTACCACCGTATCAACCACCGTGCCTACCACCATCGCCACGCTCATTCCCACAATTATAACCGCCGTGCCCACCACGATTCCCACCGTAACGCTCGTCATTCCCACGGTGACGACGACGTTAGTTCCCACCGTGATTGCAACCACCATCGCCACCACCATACCCACTACGATTGCCACCACAATTCCAACTACAATTCCCACCGTAACCACAACCAACATTCCCACAAGCATTCCCACGGTTACAACAACGACGGTTCCCACCGTAACCGGCGGGGTGGCCACCACTATTCCCACCATCGTACCTACCACCATCGCCACCACCGTGCCCACCACAATCGCCACCAGCATTCCCACCAGCATCCCCACCACCGTTGCCACTAGCATTCCCACTGCGATTCCCACCACAATCGCCACCACCATTCCCACAGTCATTCCCACGCTCGCACCCTTGCCTTCAAGCGAAACGATTTTTGAGAGTTTCGACGAGGCAGGCAAGCTTACTTCCTGCCGCGTGCAAGTGTTCAAGCTTTCCTCCCCCTCCACGCCAGCCGCGGTGATGGACTCGAACGGAAGGGCGTCAGTAATGCTGGTTGACGGCGCGTACGCCGCGGTTTTCACGGCCAACGGCCGCAAGACTATTACCGTGCCGCAATTCCCTGCAGGCAGCCGCGTGCAAGCCTCGCTCATACCCGCCTCGAGCACGGCAGGCGCGCAGTATTGCACCACCCCCCCGCAAGGCACGCGCGAGTGCGCCGACGCGCAAGTGGCGGCATACCCTCAAGTTTCCTTCCGGGTGGAACGCTCTTCAAAACCCGTTTCTTCCGCTGGCGTGACCGTGTTCAACCCGCAAGGCGTGCGTATTGCCTCCGCAACTACTGACGCGCAGGGCACCGCCTCCGTGCGGCTTGCTGACGGGAGTTACTACGCGCGCGCCTCGAAAAGCGGCAATTTCGTGGAGGCAAGTTTCTCCACGCCCACCTCGACGCGAGTAATGCTGGCGTTGCCTGCCGGAAAAGCCTTCGCAATCGCGTCGGCAAGCTCGCAAGGCTCGCTTGTTCCCGCAACCTTCTCTTCATCCATCGCTTCCTGCACTGCAAGCGCTGGAGGGGCGTGCAAGCTTGAAGTTACCGCCACGACGGACGTCCTCACCGCCTCGTCCCCCGGCCTTGCAACGAAGACGCTTGCGGTTTCCGTGCCTGAAGGCACCACTAACGTTTACGCCGTGCAGCTCTTCCCCCTACTAGAATCAAGCTTGCAAATCGCGCTTGAAGGAGTTTTCGACACGAACGGCAACCCCACCACGCAACTGCGGCCAGGCCGCGATTACTCGGTAAAACTTTCTCTCTCGGCAAGCGGCGTGCGAGGCACGCGCGTTTCCGCTTACGCCCGCGTGGGCGAAGGGCCGAGCGTCGCCAGCCAACCTGCGGGCTTTCTCGAGTTCAACGGCGAGGGAGTCACCGCCGCCAAGAGTTCCACGTACCAACCCGCGGCTTCGTGCGTCGAGGATTTGAAGAACTCGCAACCGCTGGAAGGCTTGTACGAGTGGGTGCAAATCACCCTGCCGCTCCTCGAAGGGGGCAACGCCAACTACGTCGTCAACCTCCCACTGGCAGTCAAGCCCACGGCCAAAGGCAACGCCGAGCTGCACTACCGCGCTTCGACAGACGCGGGCGGCAGGCTTCCTGAAGGCAGCCTCGAGGGGCTTGATGCCTGCTACGCGCCGTCCTTCTCCACGTTGATGCCAATAACGTCCCTTCCCGCAGATTGCACGCTTCCCGGCCAAGTGTTGCCGCACGCCTCGTGCGCCTCGTGGCAAAAACCTTACTACTGCAACGACGGCAAGCTCGAACGCCGGCCGCAAGAATGCGGTTGTCCCCAAGGCCAAGTCGCCAATGCCGGAGAGTGCGTGCAAGCAGCGTGTGTTGACGGCACGCCGGCAGGCGGTTGCAACGCAGCACTGCAAAAATGCGTTGCGCTTGAGGGAGGGGCTGCCGCGCTTCAACCTGACGTTTCGTGCGGATGCCCTGCCGGAACGCAATTGCAAGGCACAACGTGCGTCGCTTGCAGCACGCCTGATTGCGGCGCGCCCAAATGCACGCTCCCAACTGGCCAGCTTGTTGCGGCTGGTTGCGTGGCAGCGCGCCAACCGTTGAAGTGCGTTGCAAACGGCGGTTCAGCCGTGCTTGCAGACGACTCTGCCGCGTGCGGCTGTCCCGTCGGGCAAGAGCGCGACGGTAATAGTTGCGCGCCAGTGCCTTCAGCCACCTGCAACGGCATTCCTGCCAGCCAAGGAACCGCGTCTTGCGATGCGGCAAACCCGCCGCGCTACTGCCAAGTTGCCGGCACCACCGCGTCGTTCGTTTCCAACGCCCAGCTTTGCGGCTGTCCTGCCGGCGAGCAAGCCAACGGGTTCAGCTGCATTCTCTCAACAACCCCCACGCCCTTGCCGGGAACCGCAACTCCCATTGCCACGCCCAACCCTTACGCCACGCCTTCCCCCGCTGCGTACGCAACTCCCACGCCAATTGCGGCGGCAGAGTGCAGCAACAAAGGCGCTTGCAGCGCGAAGGGGAGTTCGGAAGAGTATTGCACGCGGGAAGGCAAGTTGATTTCATTGTGTTCCGCTTGCCTGCCGGACTGCGGGGGCAACGCGCGTTGCGCTGCCAGCGGCAAGTGCGAATCCCTCGAATGCCGCTACAACGGCGAAACAACGGCGGTTGGCGTTTGCCTTGACGCTTCCCCCGGCAAGCGGTGCGTCCTCCCTCTTGAAAGCCAATTTCCTGCAGGCAGCCTATTTCCGGCAGTAGTGGAGGACGCTTCCTTGTGCGGTTGCGGCGAAGGCAAGAAACCCTCGTCAGACGGAAAGCGTTGCATCGCCTGCGCCACATCCGACTGCAGCGACGCGCCCGTAGTTGAAGCGTGCGTTGACTCGCGAGGCGTGCGGCGCTTTGCGGGGCAATGCTACCCGCGCAGCGACAGCGAGAACGGCGCGGTCAAACGCTGCACTGCCGCCGGCCCGGTGGTTGACGCGGTTCACTGCGGTTGTGCCGACGGCTACCGCAAGGCAGCTGACGGAAAGTCTTGCGAAGCGATTGCACCCAGCGCGAGCGACGCAGGCTTGCAGCTGGAAGGCTTGCAAGAAAACTGTCCCGGCTGCACTGCCGGCGACGAAATCTTTTTTGACGTCAACACCGGCAAGCTCACCTCCAAAACTGGCTTGCAAGAATACTCGCTTGCCGCCGACACGGTTTTTCCCGCCGACGCGATGCCCTTGAAGATAACGCAGCCTTCAGCCGCCCTCGGCCGCATCATGGTAACGAAGATAACCTCATCCACCGGAACGGCTGCGTGCTACTCTTTCAACGAGGCTACCGGCACGCTGCAATTCGCAGCCAAGCACGCGGGCAACTCTTGCCCCATTGAAGTGAAGGGCGACGGGTTTTACAACGCGGTGACCGGCGGGAAGATAAGCTCGGACGAGGCAACCCTCACGCTGCAAATGTCCACCGCGCAAATGAAAACGCTTGAACTCAAAGCAGCCGTGCAATTCCAGTCTCTCGGCTCGCTCGTCGTCCAACCCACTTCGCTGGAAGGCTCGCAAACGCCGCAACTAATCTTCCTCGTGAACGAAAAGCAACAGTTGTTCGGCGGCCGCAACATCAAGCCCGGCAAAACCACTGTGACGATGGCCGGGCCGGGCGTTGAAGTGCTCGCCTGGCGCGGGCCGGGAGAACTCTCCTTCAGCGAAGGGACGGACGAGGTGGCGCGCCTTTCTTACGGCACTGTCGCGTCTTACTTCGAGTGCAACGGCGAGGTGGGCAAGCGCGTTGAATCCTGCAGTGCCGACGATGCGTTCTGCTGCGCGGGCGGCTGGTGCTCAAGCAAGGCGGTTGGCGAAATGACGCCTGCCTTCAAGAACTACGCCGGCGGCTTGGCGCGCAAGACTGCCTTCCGCCGCGGGGGAGGAGAACCGTTCGCCACGCTGTCGAAGACTTTCGAACTCGGCGAGTTCAAAGCCTACTCTGCAGCTCAAGTTGTCGAGGAAGGCGTGAACGCGCTGGAAAGAGCTGGCTTTACCGTAGAACGCAACGAATTGGTGAGTTACTGCGCCAAGCAATCCAACCCGGCAGTGTTTTCGCTCGAAGCGTCCACTGCGAACGGCGTTGACTTCAAATACTCCGCCTCGCTTGCAAAACTGCGCAAGTACGCGTACGTGGAAGGCGAGTGCGCCGATGGTTTCGAGAAAGACCCGAAGTCTTCCGACCCGCAAATGGCTTTCCAACCGTTGTGCGGCTTCCTGTACGGCGATTGCAGTTGCGTGAAAAACACTGACACGGCCACGCTCGCCTCCAGCGTGCAGTCGAGCGACGAGCACTCGCAACCGCTTCAGATAGACTCTGCTTTCGCCGGCTGGCCTTTCCCCAAGCCGTTCGTCGGCCCGTGGAGCGCGGCGGTCGGCCTGATTTCCAACCCGTTCTCGTCGTTCGAAGCGCCTTCCTTGTTGAGCATCGCTCTCTCCATCTCGAAAAGCAGCTTGTACTACCAACCGCGCGAGTGCAAGAACATCCTCAACCCCGCCTTCAAAACCAAACAGTCGAAAACCGACTCGGCGTGCGGAGTGGCAAACTGGG